>Ga0247730_1000136_pt1 | contig 73216 bp, 75 predicted proteins | sample UWRJL073202C2_FD_180959 | JGI IMG/M metagenome (GOLD analysis project Ga0247730, IMG submission 180959) | Plant litter microbial communities from Arlington Agricultural Research Station in Wisconsin, United States - UWRJ-L073-202C-2 | ecosystem: Environmental > Terrestrial > Plant litter >...
ACGGTGGCGACGGCGGAAGCGCAAGAAGTACAGGCGCTGATGGAGAAGATAAATACATTGAAGTTCCGTTGGGAACTGTGGTTCGTGATAAAGAAACGAACGAAATTTTATTCGAAATTACAGAAGAAGGCGAGAAAAAAATCGTCGCAAAAGGCGGAAAAGGCGGTTTAGGAAACTGGCACTTTAGAAGTTCGACAAACCAAACGCCAAGATATTCCCAGCCTGGAATGCCAGCAAATGAAATTGATGTTGTCTTAGAACTTAAGGTTTTGGCTGATGTTGGTTTGGTAGGTTTTCCAAATGCAGGAAAATCAACCTTGCTTTCAGTTTTGACTTCGGCGAAGCCAAAAATTGCTGATTATCCGTTTACGACATTGAAACCAAATCTTGGAATCGTAGCTTACAGAGATTTTCAATCTTTTGTAATGGCTGATATTCCTGGTATTATTGAAGGTGCTGCGGAAGGAAAAGGTTTAGGGCATTATTTCTTGAGACACATTGAAAGAAATTCGGTTTTATTATTCTTGATTCCTGCGGATGCTGATGATATTAAAAAAGAATACGAAATTTTGTTGGATGAATTACGCCGTTACAATCCAGAGATTCTGGATAAAGAGCGTTTTATCGTGATTTCGAAGTCGGATATGTTAGACGAAGAATTACAGAAAGAAATGAAAGCGCAATTGGACAGCGAATTTAAAGGATTGAAATATCACTTTATATCTTCAATCGCCAACCAAGGTTTGGTCGAATTGAAGGACAAACTTTGGGAAATGCTGAATTCAGAAGAAAACCAATTATAAAATTAAAAGCTACTTTCGAGTAGCTTTTTTAATATTACGCTGATCATTTCGAAACACAGAAATTATTTGCTAATTTTGTACGCGCTCATTAGCAACTGCTTTTACCACAACAGAGCGAATTTTTAAGTATTTAATAAGTAGATTTATGAAAATCAGCTTTAGAAACGATTTTACCGTTATGCTATTGCGACTTTTGGTCGTATACGTTGTTTTTATGTTTAGCAGAATTGCGTTTTTCTATTTCAACAATACACTAATAGATACAATAGAAACTAAAAATATTTTGGCTCTGCTGAAAGGTAGTTTAATGTTCGATACCGTTTCTATTCTATATTTAAATATTCCTTTTATTTTTCTCTCTTTAATTCCGTTTCGTTTTCGAGAGAAAAAAAAATATCAAAAATGGGTTTTCGGTGTTTATATGGTTTCCAATTCCTTAGGACTTTTGATAAGTTTTGCCGATATTTTTTATTATCCTTTTAAGCAATCTCGTTTGGTTTTGGGAGACTTTTTCTTATTGAAAGAAGATAGTTTTTCGCTTTTGCTTATTGATTTTGTAAAAGACTATTGGTATGGATTTATTCTTTATTTTTTGGCAATATTCATTCTGAACTTTGGATATAAATCTGTAAAATATAAAAAGTCAGACATAAAAGAAGCACAACGTTATTATCTAGTTAATGCTTCCTTTTTGGCTGCGATGGCCGTAGTGACTGTTTTCTTTATTAGAGGCGCTAGTTTTTCTAAAGCATCATATCCAATTTCAATGAGCGATGCTTTTCTTTATACAGATAATGCCTCGCATACATCTTTGATTTTAAGTAATCCATTTTGTCTTTTTAGAACATTGGGTAAATCTACAAAAATGCAACGTGTGGATTATTTTGATATTGCTACAGCACAAAAATATTTGCCAACAACACACCAGCCTTCTGTTTCGGAATCTTTCAGAATGGATAAAAAAACTAATGTTTTTATTATAATTCTTGAAAGTTTTGGAAAAGCACATATAAAAAGCTTGTCTGATCAATTTGCGCAAAAGCAAGAAACAAATACGCCTTTTTTAGATTCACTTTTTAATCAAGGCTATCTTTTTACAAATGCACATCAAAATGGCTACCGTTCGATGGATGCTCTTCCTGCGATTTGGGCATCGATTCCATCATTTAAAGAACCTTTCCTTTCACTGCCAAATTCGGTTGCTGATTATAATGCTTTGCCAGCCTGCATGAACGATATGGGATATCATACTGCATTTTTGCATGGAGCGGTTAGAGAATCGATGGGATTTGTTTCTTTTGCGAAAAATTTAGGAATTGAAGAATTTGGGTCAAGAGAAGATTATGAACTTAAAAATGGAGAGGAGGATTTTGACGGAAAATGGGGAATTTGGGATCATAAGTTTTGGCCTTATATTCATGAAAAAGTCAATGCCATGCCAAAACCTTTTTTTACGACAGTTTTTACGCTTTCGTCGCACCATCCTTTTAAAGTTCCAAAAGAATTTGAAGGAAAATTTTCTGAAGGAACACTTCCGATTCATCGTGCCATAAAATATTCAGACTTTGCACTCAAAGAGTTTTTTGAAAAAATAAAACATGAATCTTGGTTTAATAATACGCTTTTTATCATCACGGCTGACCATGCTTCTGGAGCAGATTCTGAGAAATTTTTGAAACCGCCATATAATTATTCTATTCCGATTTTATTTTATCATCCTTCTAGAAATTTAAAAGGAAAAGATGATAAGATCATGCAGCACATTGATATTATGCCAACAATTTTAGGAATGCTAGATTATCAAAAACCTTATTTTGCTTTTGGAAAGGATCATTTTGATACTACTGTAAAAGATCATTTTGCAATTAATTTTTCAAATGGAGCCTTCAATTGTACCACGGATTCTTATTATTATCAATTCAATGAAAAAGAAGTTTTAATCAAATCAGATTACAGAAAAGATCCATTATGGAAAAATAACCTCATCAAAAATTTCACCTCTGAAGATAAAGTTGACGTACAACAATTTAAGGCTTTTATTCAGCAATATTATTTTCACCTCAATTTAAAAGATTTTTTACCAGAAAATGGCAATAAAAAATCACAGGTAATGATTTCAAAAAAAAAGAAATCAAAAGGTGCAGTATCCTAAATTTTAAATTTCTCAATCTTAGAGAAAAAAGCATCTTTGTAAGTTGCGCCAATCGGTAATTCTTTATTATTTATGAAAACAGAAAAACTATCTGTTGATTGAATTTGTTTTAAAGAAATCACATATGATTTATGAATTTGTATAAAATCATTCTGAGGCAACGATTCGATTACGTTTTTCAAGGAAGAATGCGTAACAAATTGTTTATTTGAAGTATGAATGCAAACATAATTCTGAAGACTTTCTACATATAAAATATCTGTTAGAAATATCTTTGTGAACTTATTTTTTCCGTCAGTTTTTATAAAAATAAAATCAGGTTGACTGTTGTTCTGAACTTCTAAATTTGAGCTAGAATTTAGCTTTGAAACTGCTAGATAAAACCGTTCAAAAGCAATTGGTTTGAGCAAATAGTCAATCGCATTTAATTCAAAACCTTCTAAAGCAAAATCAGGATAAGCGGTTGTGAAAATTACTTTTATATCTTTTGAAATGATTTTCGAAAGCTGTAATCCGGTCAATTGTGGCATTTGGATATCCAAGAAGATTACATCTACATTATTGGAATTTAAAAAAGCCAAAGCTGCCAAAGAATCATTGAAAACTCCAACTTTTTCTAAAAAAGACACCTTTTCTACATACTTTTCTAAGATTCTAGTTGCTGGCGGTTCGTCGTCGACAATGATACATTTAAATTTCATGGTTATCGTTTAAGTGGCATTTTTAATTTGGTCTTAAAGATATTATTTTCTTCTGTTTTTTCAAGTTGAAAATTGTCATTATAAGTATATTTTAAGCGCTTTGTGATATTTTCAAAACCAATTCCGGTTGAAGAATAATTTTCACCAGGTTGAATGTGATTTGTAGTTGAAATTTCTAAATAATCTTTTTCGACTTTAATAGCAATCAAAGCTTTTTTTGTGGCTTCATTTAATTTTCCATGTTTGAAAACATTCTCTACAAAATGAATTAAAACGGTTGGCAAAATAGTTTCATTCGTATAATTTCCTTCGATTGAAAAGTCTAGATATAATTGGTTTTCAAAGCGTTTTTGTTGCAATTGGATGTAATTTTCTATGAACTGAATTTCCTTTAAAAGCAACACTTGTTCTTTATCGGTTTCTGTAATTACGTAGCGAAGCAAATCTGATAATTTCAATAAATCGGCAGCAGTTTCGGCATCTTTTTCAATCCAATCTCCATAAAAAGAATTCAAAGTATTGAATAAAAAATGCGGACTAACCTGTGATTTTAATAATTGAAATTCTGCTTTTTTATTTTCTAATATTAATTGCTGATTTTGCTTTTGAAATAATTGAAACTGCCATGTCAGATAGGCAATCGTACTCAAGATTATTGAAGGCAATCCGAAGAAAAAATTGTCTTTAAGATAATATCCAAATTGCCTAGATTGTTCGAAATAATTGTGGTTTCCTGTTATTTCATAAACAACAATTTCCTGTAAAAAATAACGTGCAAATCCGAATAAAATTAACGTTATGGGAAGTGAAAATATATAGAGAAAAAACTTTTTCTTATTCAGAAACCAACTGCAAAACGTGTAAAAATTTAATAGATAGATTGCAAATAATGCCAGTAATAAACTTATAGAAAACAAGAGAGTGGTCAAATCAGAGTAAGATTTAAAATCACTTCCATTAATTGCAATATCCCAAATGTTGAATATAACATAAGTGCAGCTGAAAAATAAAATGTGGTAATAAAAAGGAATTTTTGGTTTCATAAAGTTAATTATATATTCAAAAGTACAATTATGAATTTGGAACTTATAATAATTTATGCAAACGCTTATTTTTTAAGTATGAACCGCAATAATTAAGTGACGAAATTATTTGTGAAGTCTATTTGGTTGTTTGCCATTTGAAAAGTAGCGTTTGTCAAAATTGAAAAAATAGCTTTGATCACTACGTTACTTTTGAATCAAATTTAAAAATAATCATCATGAAAAAAATCACTTTAATCTTATTGTTAATACTTTCAATTAATGTTTTTTCACAATCAAAAAAGAAACAAATCCTTTTGGTAGGAACGTTTCATTTTGAAAATCCAGGATTGGATGTTGCTAAATTTGAATCCTTTAATGTGATGACGGACAGAAGTCAAAAGGAATTGGAAACCATTTCTAACAAAATCAAAAAGTTTGCTCCAGACAAGATTTTTGTAGAATGGAATTATGAAAAACAAAATACGTTAGACAAATTTTACAATAGAAATTCGGACAGTCTTATGAAGATAAAAGCGGATGAAATTGTTCAGATTGCTTTGCGTTCTGCTAAGAAATTAAATCACAAGAAACTCTTTGCTATTGATTATCACCATACAGATTTTCCTTATGACAGTTTGGTAAAAGGAATGAATGAGGCCAAACAATCTGAGCTTTTAAAAGAAAATGAAAAAGCCATTAAAGGATTTGAAACTGACTTTAACCAAATGGTAAAAACAAAAACATTGACAGAAATTTTGCTACATGAAAATGCATCTCAAACGCTGGAACATTCAAATGGCTTATATATTTCATTAATGAATCCGGCGGGGAAATTAGACAATTTTGTCGGTGCATATTTGGTTTCAGAATGGTACAGAAGAAATCTATATATGTATTCTTTAGTGCAAAAGCTAACGGAAAGCAAAGATGAAAAAGTAATGGTTTTGCTTGGTGCCGGACATATTGCAATGTTTAGAGAGTTTGTGAAAATGGATTCTAATTTTGAAATTGTTGAACTTAAAAATGTACTGAAATGATTAGATTAATCATATTGTTTGTTCTCTTTTTTATAAGTCAATTGAAAGCTTTTGGTCAAGAAAAGGTGAATTTGACAAAAGTTCAGATGAAACAAGATATCACGGCATTGGTGGGAAAAATTAAATATACGCATCCGAATCCTTATTATTATAGAAGTGAAAATGATTGGAAAAAGTATTTAGATTCAATTCAGAATAATTTGCCAGAAACACTTTCAGAATTTGACTTTTGGAGAAAAATTGACCAGATTTTAATCTTCATGAATGATGCGCATACGAGAAGTTATCCGACGAAATTTTATAATGAATATGTGAAAAATGACGGATTGTTTTTCCCTTTTTCTATTGAGAATCGCAATGACAATTACTTTATAAATAAAAATTATTCGAAGGAAGTCATTGGCCCAAATGAAAAAATTATAGCGATAAATGAAATTTCGATTCAAGAAATTATAACGAAATTAAAATTGCATTCTTCAAAAGAGTTGGATTACTTGGATGAAAAATATGTTACTTCTTCTTTTATATATTATTTATGGCGAGCTTATGATTTAAAATCTCCGTATAAAATTGAATTGTCTGATGAAAACGAAAATATTAGAAATATAAAAATCAACGGACTTTTAGCCAAAGATTTTCCAAAGGAAAAAGAAGATAAAAATATTGAAGTCTGTACGTTTTCAATCATAAAAGATTCAATCGCATTACTTACTATCAAAGATTTTGACAGTGAAAAAAGAAGTTATTTTAAAAATTTTTATAGAAAGAGTTTTAAGGAAATCAACAAGCTTAAAATTAAAAATATAATTATCGACGTAAGAAATCATGACGGTGGCGACAGCCGTTATGGAGAAGATTTTGCCAAATATTTTGCTGATAAACCTTTCCGAATTTCTTCCAAAACATTGTGGAAAGTAACACCTGAATTCAAGAAAGGATTTACCCAAATGTATATTCCGAAAGTGATGCGCTGGGCGAAATTTTTATATGGAATCAACAAGCACACAAAAGCAATTTGGAATACAAAAGACAATGAATTGGCAGTTGTGAATAATAAATTGATTAAGCCAAAACGAAGCGCATTCAAATATAAAAGAAATATTTATGTGCTGACTGACAATTACACTTTTTCTGCAGGTTCGATGTTTGCAGGAATGGTCAAAGATTATCAGCTTGGAACAATAATCGGACAGCCGACAGGAAATCTTTCTTCTTTTTATGCTGATCCTTTTATGTGGTATCAATTGCCGAATTCTAAAATTACCTTTCAAGTTTCTACAAGTATGGAGGTTCGACCAAACGGAATTTTAGACACAGAAAGCATCTTGCCAGACATTTCTATTAAATACAAAGAAGACGCTTTAGAAAAAGCATTAGAATTGATCCAAACCAAAAAATAACTATTATAGTAAAAGCTTAATTTCAAATAAGATAAAGTAAAAATTAAATGAGGTGATATTTTTAAGAATATTATAGAATATGAAATCTGAAAAAGATTTATCTTCGCATGATTGAAAAATATACGAAAAAAAGAGGCTTATTGTAACTTATCCGCAATTTGACCGTCTTATCAAACGTATTAATTAACTACTTTAAATTATTTGTATGAAAAAAGTTATTTTATCCTTGATCATGGCGATCATGCTTGTTCCGGCGAGTGTAAAGGCTGATGAAGGAATGTGGTTCTTGATGTTCATCGAGCGTCTAAATCATAGAGACATGCAGAAAATGGGATTGCAGTTGACTTCTGAAGAAATCTACAGCATCAACCATTCAAGCATTAAAGACGCAATTGTTCAGTTTAATGGAGGCTGTACTGCTGAAATTATTTCTGATCAAGGTTTGGTTTTGACAAATCACCACTGTGGTTATGACGGAATCGCAGAAGTTTCGACTCCGGAAGCCAACTATTTAAAAAATGGATTTTGGGCTAAAGACAAAAAATCTGAATTGCGTCCGAGCAATATGTCTGTGCGTTTCTTCGTAAGAATGGATGATGTTTCTAAAAGAATCTTGTCAAAATTAAACGATAAGATGACAGAAGCAGAAAGAGAAAAAGCCGTAAACCAAGAAATTGCATTGATCGAAAAGGAAAATAACGAAGGCGGAAAATATACTGTTTCTGTGCGTTCTTTCTTCCAAGGAAATGAATATTACTATTTTGTTTACCAAGATTTTACTGATGTTCGTTTGGTTGGAACTCCTCCAGAAAGCATCGGAAAATTTGGCGGAGACACTGACAACTGGGAATGGCCTCGCCATACAGGGGATTTCTCAATGTTCAGAGTTTATACAGATAAAAACGGAAATCCTGCAGCGTTTTCAGAAGATAATATTCCGATGAAACCTAAAAAGCACTTAACTGTAAGCTTAAAAGGTGTAAAAGAAAATGATTTCGCGATGATTTTAGGTTATCCAGGTAGAACAAACCGTTGGATGCCGGCTGGTGGAATTGAGCAAAATGTGAAATTTGCTTATCCTGCTTGGGTAGAATCTTCAAAAGTTGGTATGGACAAAATGAAAGTTCATATGAATAAAGACGAAAAAGTGAATTTGCAATATGCTTCAAAATATGCAACGGTTGCAAATTACTGGAAAAATCGTCAAGGAATGATTGATGCTTTAACCAAATTCAAAACTGCTGATACAAAAGCAAAATCAGAAACTGAATTTAATGCTTGGGCAAATAAAGCGGAAAACAAAGCGAAATACGGAAACGTAATTGCGACTTTGAATAATTTCTATGAAAAAACAAATGAGAAATCACGTCATGACAATTATTTAGTTGGAATGTTGCGAACTAGTGCTTTTGCAGCACTTCCTTATTCATTAGGAAAAGGATTTGAATATTATGCACAACAAAATGATGCTAAAAAAGCAGAAGTTTTGCCAGAATTACAAGCTCAAATTGAAGAGTCTTATAAAGAAATTTATATTCCGATTGAAAAAGATGTTTTGGCGGCGCAACTTGCTTTGTATGCTTCAAAATCTACAGGATATGAAATTTCTCCTTATATTGCTGAACTTGCAAAAGCAAACAAAGGTGACTTTACGAAATTTGTAAATGACGCTTTTGAAACAAGCATCTTTACTTCTAAAGAAAAACTAGAATCTTATTTGAAAAACCCACAGCCAGAAGTTTTGAAAAATGATAAATTGTATCTTCTTTCTGCTGATTTGTTGACAAAATACAGAGCTAAAACTGCTGAGCAAACGCAATTAGACAATGATTACCAAAAATCTTTCCGTCTTTTGGTGGAAGGATTAAGAGAGTCTAAATTGAACAAAATTCAATATCCAGATGCAAATTCAACGTTGCGTTTGACTTATGGAAAAGTTCGCTCTTTGCCTGCTGACAAAAGAAATGATGCGAAAATAAACAACTATACTACGCTTCAGGGAACAATCAAAAAATACAAGCCAAATGATCAAGAATTTGACTTGCCAAAAAGATTGGCTGAATTGAACGAGAAAAAAGATTTTGGCCAATATGCTGACAAGGCAGGTTATATGCCGGTAAACTTCTTGACTGACAATGATATCACAGGAGGTAACTCAGGTTCACCAGTGTTAAATGGAAAAGGAGAACTTATTGGTGTTGCATTTGATGGAAATATAGAAGCAATGGCTGGTGACGTAATCTTTGATCCAAAATTGCAAAGAACTATCAATGTTGATATTCGTTATGTTTTATTTATCATTGATAAATATGCTGGTGCGAAACACATTGTTGATGAAATGACTATTTCAAAATAGTTTAATACAAGTTTCAAATTCATAAGAAATCCGTTTTGAGCAATCAAAACGGATTTTTTTTGTGAAACTATTTTTTTGTTTTCGTAGGTTTCATCGATCTTCCGCGAGCAGAAAATAGTTTCCTATGAGCAGAAATAAGTTTCCTATGAGCAGAAATAAGTTTTCTATGAGATGAAAGAAGCTTCCTATTAGCATAAATTAGCTTCCCATGAGCAGAAAAGAGTTTCCCTTGGGTAGAAAAGAGTTTCCTAGTAGCATAAATTAGCTTCCCATGAGCAGAAAAGAGTTTTCCATGGGTAGAAAAGGGTTTCCTAGTAGCATAAATTAATTTTCTATGAGCTGAAAGAAGTTTCCTTAGGTTGGAACGAACTTTTCTATGATATTAATTAGTTTCCTATTCTGATTTAGTTTTTTGCGAGAGTCTTGTCATTCCGAAGAAGGAGGAATCTCAGCTAGTTGTTCAAGTTATGGGTATTCCTCCTTCGTCGGAACAAGATCGCTAGTTCAGATTATAGGATTGCTTCCTTCGCCGCAATGACTTTTCGCGATCTTCTTTCTTCTTTCCAGTTTCCTCTTTCTTCTTGATTCTTTTTCTTACTCTTTAATCTTCACTCTGATTCCTTTTGAATGGCTAGAAAATTCGGGTGCATACATGCTTTGAATCGTAGTGATTCCGTTTGAGAAATCGCCTAGATTATTTACTCGGATGTCATATTCTAAAACATATTTTCCTTTGCTTATAGTATCGAAAAAGAAATGTGTCGCTACGTCTTTAGTGCTTTGGTAATAGCCTAAACCATCTTGCCATTTATATCCTGAAATTATATCAATTGGTTCAAAACAAGAAGCACGCATATCTTTTAAATGTACAAATTCCATATCTTCTTGCGTATAAATTATTAATCTTACAGTTACTAGATCGCCTATTTTCAAAGGTTTTGCATCTGTAATTCTTTGCAATTGTTTTCCTTCGGAAGAATTTGCTTTTAAATACAATTCTTTCTCGATCGTCATCGTACTTTCTTGGCTTGATTTGACTTTGTCGATGTCTTCAAAATACTGCCAGTAATAGCCTCCAAAACCTGGCGCTTCAGATTTATTGTTTATTGAAATGGTAGCCATGTCTTTTGAGATTTCATCGGCTTTCCAATTTAATTTTATGTAGCCAGTTCCTGCTTCTTTTTCGTTTTCAGAAAGTTTTTTGGTCATGATTTTCTCATCGCCTAATTTAATGAAGGTGTTGTCTTTTATAGAAAGCCAATTTTCGCCCTGAAGCAATAGAGCGTATACAGCTTCGGTTGTTGCTTTTGTAGTTTTCCAAGATTGTGTTTCTCGATTTTTTAAGAGCCAAACTTTCATAGCTTCTACAGATTTTTTATCGTTTGCGATTTCTGTAAAAGCTTCAATTAACAAGGCTTGCGTTTCAATAGGCGCATGATACCAATACCAGCCTGATTTATTATCAATCCAGTACATTCCGTTTTCTTCGTTGGTGACAGCGGTTTGGCGCAGACTTTCTAGGATATTTTTAGCGGTTTGCTTTTCGTTGAAACGATTTAAAACTAATGCTAGCATTCCTTTTTTGTATAAATCAAATTGTTGCCAATTGGTTTTTGCATAGTCAAGATGTTTTTTAATGACCTTTTTCAAAGTATCACTCATTAGATTTTGGTCAATATAGAAGCTTCTCGCATACAGATAGTGAAGGTCAGAATAACTGTCATAATTCCAGCTTTGGTGTTTCTTACTATAAATTTCTATTTCTTTATCATGCTCTAAAAATTTTGAATCTATAAAAGGAACTGCCTTTTCAGTTATGCGCTTAAACTTGGCAATATTTTGATTGGAAATTTTTAATTTTTCAAGATGACCCAGGCCTGCAACGATGTGGCGCGTGATATATTGATTTTCACTGCCGCCGCTAAACCAAGAAAAACCACCATTTTGAGATTGTTTTTTGTCTAGCTTTTCGAAATTGTCATTAATATTGGCTTTCATTTTTTCTAGATCAAAAAGCAATGCCAAGTTTTTCTTTTGTTCTTCATCGCTTTGGCTGTTGCGAAGCCATGGTGTTTCTGCTAAAATAATTGATTTTAATTCTTCGTTTTCTTCAATTTTTGAAAGTGATTTTCCTGATTTTTTCCAAATTTCAAAGACTTCTGCAATCTTTGGATTGCTAGTTATAATTTCATTGGCTAAAGTATTTGCATAATATTTAGCAAAAGTCTGTTCAGCGCATTCATGTTCATATTCCATCAAATAAGGAAGTGATTTTATTGCATACCAAGCAGGATTTGAAGTGTATTCTAATGTGAGCAAATGATTTTTCAAAGTGCCCGATTGATTGTTTTTTAGATTTTCAAAAGTATATTCTTTCTTGGTATTGCCTCGAATCCAAAGAGGTATGCTTTCGGTAATCAAGATGTCATTAGTTAAAATAGGCAATATGTTTTCTTCACCATCAGAGAAGTTTCCAGCTTTTGCTAAAATTCTATATTGTACGCCTTGAAGGCCTTTTGGGACGTAAATTTTCCAACTTACAGTCGTATTTCCGTTTGGCTTTATACTGAAATCTTTAGTATTGCTGGCGTTCAGCATTTTTGCATCTATTGCTTCCATTGTTACTGCATCAAAAAGTTGCAGCATAGCGATTCCAGTTTTAGCTTCAGGCGTTATGTTTGTAATCTTTGAAGTGACCACGATTGTGTCTTTTTCACGTAAAAAACGGGGCATGTTAGGAAGAATCATCAAGTCTTTTTGTGTGATGATACTGCTTTCTAAATAACCAGTAGTTGCTTTCTTATTGTGGGCTAAGATTCTCAGTTTCCATTTTGTCAATGCTTCTGGAGAAGTGAAATTGAATTTCAAATTTCCTTTGGCATCGGTTTGTAATTGAGGGAAGAAGAAGGCGGTTTCTGACAGATTTGTCCTTGTTTTTACTTTTGAAAGTGTCTCAATTGCTTTTTTGGTTGTAATAACGATTACACCATTTTTTCCACGGCTTCCATAAAGAGAAACGGCTTCAGAATCTTTAAGAATTTTATATTCTGAAATATCGTCAAGATTAATAGAATTCAAGTTGCCATTAAATTCTATGCCGTCAATAATAATAAAAATATCTTCGTTCAGGTTTTGTGATTGCGGACCTCTAATGCGAATCGTCGGACTAGAGCCTGGTTGACCTGTGTTATTTTCGATGGTTATGCCTGCAACTCCTTGTAAGGCTTCAGTAATTGTTTTAGATTCTAGTTGTATTTCTGAGGCAGTATCGTCAAGAATCATCACCGAACCTACAATATCACTTCTTTTTTTTGTTTGATATGCAGTGACTACAACTTCTTCAAGTGATGATGGGTCTGAGTTCATATTAACATTGATAGCATCACCATTTACAAAACCAAAATGCTCTTTCATTCCAATAAAATTGAACTCTAAGATTTCACCTAAGAGTGCTTTAATTTCATAATAACCATCAAAGTCAGTAACCGTTGCTCTTTGTGTTCCTGAGACAACAACTCTTACGCCAGGCAGAGGAACTCCTTTTTCAGTCACAAAGCCAGAAACTATTCCGCCTCTTTTGATTGCTAATTCGTCTATTAAGAATCTCCGATATTTAGAATTTTCATAATTTTGAGACATGAAATCAAAGCCAAACCAATTGAATTCTGTAGGCACTGAATAATCTTCATAAAAATCTTGTTCTAGATTATTAAAACTGAAATAGGAATTTTTGAAGCCTAAAAAATTTCTTTTTTGTGCATAATTGTAATAGCTCGTGTCGAAATCTAAATTTGTTTTCCAAGTTGCTTTTGCAAATTCATCTAGAGATGCATCATACATCGTAGCTAATGCTTCTGTAGCAAGGTCTTTTTTGTTGTGATCTTTGATTGAAAAAGACCATGTTTCACTACTTCCAGGTTCTATTTTGTTACGCATGCTAATCGTTTCGATATTGATGCTTTCTTTTGTTTCCTTTAAATAGACCGTTGTTGTTTTTTGGAATTGTTGATTCTCCCAAATAAAGCTCATGTTTATTTTCACTTCCCCTTTTGCTCTTTTGTCTATGGGGATTTTGATGGATTTCTTGCCATCTTTTAAGTCTACAACTTTATTAAAAATAGTATTACTTTGATAAAATGCATCGGCTAATATATATAATTGTGAGGAGGCTGAAGAAAATTGCAATTCGATAAAACCATCTTTTTTTGGATCATCATTGATAATGTCAAATTGAAAAAGTTGATTATCTGCTAGTTTTTTATCGTGTTTATTTGATAAATTAAAATTGGAAACTGCTTCAATATCTTTTCCAAAAGTATCTTTGGCATTGAAAAATAATTTATATTCTCCGGAAGTCCATTTTTTTAAATCGGCTAGAAGTACTTTTTTAATAGTTTCGGTATTTACTTTTTTTGAAAACACAAGTAGTCCATTTTCCCATTTATCAAGATCGCCTTCCTCATCATAAGGTTCAGCTGGAAAGATTTTTTCGAATTCTTTTTCTGAAATGGTTTGAATTTCAGGAGCGCTCCAAGAACGATTCCTTAAAATACGATTTGGAGATTTAAGCTTATAGATTTTAATCTCACCTTGAGTTGCTACAAATTGACCATTTAGATTTTGGCTATTAATTTTAATTTCTTCGGCAGTGCCGGCATCAATATTTCGAGAAATTGCTGCCGTTAATTCTAAGCTGTGATAGCCTACTTTGGCTTCAGTAGATTTGCTTCGGGTTTCGCCATTGATGTCGGTAATTTCTGCAGTGATTTTGTAATTGAATATTGGCAGTCCTTTTTCATCAAAATCTTTTGCTGGAAGGGCTGTGAAATCAATCTCAAAATTTCCGTTTTCATCAGTTTTTGTTTCTCCAGTTTTAATTGGAGTATTGTCATAATTATTGTATGACCTTAAGTAATGCCAATCATTATAGTAACTGTTGCGTGTAACAGTATATGAAACTTTAGCATCTGAGATTTTTGAGCCTGCAAAAGCATTCGCACTTCCTTTAATTTTTATATTTTGGTTGACTATAAAATTCTCTTTGATAGGTTTAAAGGCTATTTCAAATTTGGGACGTTTGTATTCTTCTACTTGAAAATATAATTTGCTATTTGGAAAATTTTCTAGATTGTTCCAAAAAGGATGTTCTTCTTTTTCCTTATCATAAAATTCATCATTTTTATAGTCGTCATCTTCTTCAGCTATGATGTTAAAAGAACCTGTAATGCTATTTTTTGGAATAACAAATTCACCAATGAAAGATCCAAATTCGTTTGATTTCAGGCGTGACTTGAAGATTTCTTGGTCATTCGCATTTTTTACGATGACATTTACAAAAAGATTTGGGACGATGCTTGTTTTCTCTTCTTTTATCTGAGTCAAAATTCCTTTAAAATAGACAGTTTGACCTGGCCTATAAATCGATCTGTCGGTAAAGAAGTTAACTTTGGCTTTGAATTTTAAGCTGTTATCGTTTTCATATCCTCTATAATTATTGAAAGAATAATCAAGTGAAAGTGTATCTTTTTGATATGTGACTTGAATTTTATTAGAATTACCTATGTTATTTAAAATGATTGCTTTTCCGTCATTTTTGGTTTCGATTAAAAAATCATCTGATTTCAAGATTGCATTTTCGATCGGTTTTCCCGTTTTTCTATTTAAAACTTGTAATTCTAAAGCCTCATCTAAAAATGTTGTAGAAACAATAAGTTCTGTTGCATTTATTATATTAGATGCATAAATTGATTCTTTTGAAAGTGCTTCTTTTTTTATGTTTAAAATTAATAAGTATGTTCCTCTTTCAATTTCCGGAAAAATAATTTCTGTAGAATAATTAAAATTATCTGATTTATTTGGCAAGATGCTTTCAAATGATTTGTAAGGCTTGTGTCTGTTTGCAAAATCAATATACAAACTGTCTCTGTTGTTGTTTTTAGCCCTACTATTGTATCTGCCATATTCATTATCAAAATCGAAATTATTTGGGACTCTATAGATTGATCCATAAATAGTATCAACATTAGTATAATAAATCAGCGCTCTATTTTTTTGATTTGGAATAAGATATTTTTCTGTTGTGACATTAATGTTTTTTTGCAGGATATTTTTTTTCAATTCCTTTGCTTCCGAAGTAAAAGGCTCTTGCTTTTTTGAAATTATTTCATCAAAAATCGCAAGTGCTTTTTGGTTGTAATCAATGTTTTCATTTTTAGAAGCATTATTCTTGTAGACCGTAGCTAGTTTTAATAAATAAGCATTTTTATAGCGTTCATCTGCTGTTTTACTTATGTTTTTTAATGCTGTGATAAACTCTTGCTGTCCTAATCTTGTTTCTGAAACTGCTGTTATGCGTTTTAAAATTGTATGAGAAAGTGCAAGAATATTGTTTTTAGAAGCATAATTTTTTTCTAATTTTTGATAAAGAGAAAGTTTTTTGTAGAAATTATTTTTGATCAAATTAGAGAAATTTAATTTTTGGAAGGCATTCGTGTCTCCAAATAAATCTTCAATGCTATCCTTTAAATAAGTATGTCCTTCTTCGTATATTCCTGTAGAATATTCTGTTTTTTCAAGATATTTGGTTACTAAAAAATCATATAGAGAAAGGTTTAATTCTGTTTCATACTTATTAAATTCAATGATCTTTTCATAATTTTTCAAAGGAGTGTTAAGTAAAACTTCTTCATTTTCAAGACTTTTTTTAAAGGAATTTGCGATTTCATGATCAAAAGTTGCATAAGACCAAGTTCTAAAATCAGGATTATAAATAGTATCAGTTGCCGTTTTTTCTCTTAAGCGATAACGAAATTGCTCATAATATTGTGAAAGAAATGTAGCATACAAATAATGAAAAATTGCCTTTGTAGTGACATCTTTCGTATTGATTTCTTTTTTTAAATTCTCAATAATTTTAAATTGAGCTTCTTCTTCGAGCGTTTGTGAAAACTTTGATTGATAGATAAAAGTTCTAATAATTTCAGGCCGATCATTTTTTTTTCTGGCCTTTTTATAAATTTTATTTACCTCCTCAGAAGCTAATTTTATTTTTCCGGCATATTCAAATTCATAGACTTTTGTCCAACTTTCCTCAAAATCTTGAGCGTTCATTGAAAAAGAAATCATTGCAATTAAAAACAATATAATTTTTTTCATAAAAGACGTTTCTATAATAGAGTATGTTTTTTTCAAAAAGGTTGGAAAAGAAAATTAAAATTTCGTTTGGCATTAATTTGTCAACAATATACTACTTAAATTAATTGTTCTGAAAGACATAAATCACCAATGCCAATCCAAATGATTTTGCTATTTTTGAAACGAATAAAAAGATAACTTTTGAAATATTTTCTCGCACTTTTTTTAGTTTTTCCTTATTTAATTTTTGCGCAAGCTGACTTTAAAAAAGCAGAACAATTTTTCCAAAATGGGAAATATGCTGACGCAAAAGAAATTTTTTTAGAATTATATAAAAAGAAACCCTCTGACGCAAAAGTTATTGAATATTTAGGGGATATCGAAAGCCATTCAAAACGCTGGGAGAATGCTTTAACATATTATGAAAAACTAAAAAAACAATATCCGCTAGAAGCTGACTATATATATAAGTATGGTGGTGCTTTAGGAATGAAAGCTTCACAAAGCAATAAATTTAAGGCTTTGGGGATGATTGATGAAGTGGAAGCGTCTTTTTTAAAAGCAATAGCTTTAGATACAAAACATATCGGAGCACGATGGGCTTTAATAGAATTATATTTGCAATTGCCTGCAATTGTTGGCGGAAGCGAAAAAAAAGCGCAGAAATATTCAGCTGAATTATTAAAAATTTCTGCTGTCGACGGTTATCTTTCCAAAGGACATATTGCTGAATATTTCAAAAGATATGCTGAAGCAGAAAAAAATTACAAAAAAGCAGTGGAAGTTGGAGGCTCAAAAACTACATACCAAAAACTCGCTGATTTATATAAAAATAAAATGAAACAGCCAGAAAAAGCAAAAGCCATACTGGAAGAATTTACAGAAAAAAGCAAAACATAATTAGAAAGATTTAGAAATAAATTCATAGTAATATTTGAATCTGAAATCTGAAATCTAAAATCTGAAATCTAAATGAGAACACATTTTATTGCCATTGGCGGCAGCGCGATGCACAATTTGGCGCTAGCATTACACAATAAAGGATACAAAGTTACAGGAAGCGATGATGCGATTTTTGAACCTTCAAAAACACGTTTGGAGAAAAAAGGATTATTGCCTGAGGAATTAGGCTGGTTTCCTGAGAAAATTAGTTCAGATATAGAATCAGTAATTCTTGGAATGCACGCCAAAGCGGATAATCCAGAATTGTTGAAAGCGCAAGAACTAGGCATGAAAATTTATTCTTATCCAGAGTTTTTATACGAGCAGTCGAAAAATAAAACACGTGTTGTCATTGGCGGTTCTCACGGAAAAACAACGATTACTTCGATGATTTTGCACGTGATGCATTATCATAATATCAATGTAGATTATATGGTTGGTGCACAATTGGAAGGTTTTGACACGATGGTTCACCTGACCGAAGAAAATGATTTTATTGTCTTGGAAGGTGACGAATATCTTTCTTCTCCGATGGACAGACGTCCGAAATTTCATTTGTATCAGCCAAATATCGCCTTGATTTCAGGAATTGCTTGGGATCATATCAATGTTTTTCCAACGTATGAAAATTATGTGGAGCAATTTGAAATTTTCATCCAGAAAATTACGAATGGCGGCATTTTAGTATATAATGAAGATGATTCTGAAGTGAAAAGAGTAGCGGAAGCCTCGACAAATCCGATCAGAAGAATTCCATATTCGACTCCTAAATATTCAGTAGAGAATGGCGTAACTTTATTAGAAACACCAGAAGGAGCAATGCCAATCGAAGTTTTTGGCGCACATAATTTAAATAATTTAGCAGGCGCAAAATGGATTTGCCAAAATATGGGCGTTGACGAAGCTGATTTTTATGAAGCCATTGCGAGTTTCAAAGGCGCCTCAAAACGCCTAGAAAAAATTGCTGAGAATAAAAATAATGTAGCTTACAAAGATTTTGCGCATTCGCCGAGTAAAGTTGCCGCAACGACAAAAGCAGTGAAAGAACAATATCCAGACCGTCAATTAATTGCTTGTTTGGAATTGCATACTTACAGCAGTTTGAACGCAGAATTTTTGAAAGAATATGAAGGAGCGCTTGATTCTGCTGATGTTGCCGTGGTGTTTTATTCTCCTGATGCTGTAAAAATTAAGCAGTTGGAAGAAGTTAGTTATGAACAAATTGCAAAAGCGTTCAATCGTGAAGATTTGATTATTTACACAAATCCTGCAGCTTTTAAAGAATATTTATACCACTTGAAATTTGATACTGAAAAAATCGCCTTACTTTTAATGAGTTCAGGCAATTATGGAGGATTGAATTTTGACGAGGTAAAAACTTTGTTCAATTAGTGAATAATTGAATTAGCGAATTAGCGGGATCGGGTTGCTAATTCGCTAATTCGCTAATTCGCTTACTTTTTAAACCGATAATGTCCTGTGAGGTCATATTTAAAAAGACAGTCTTCTAAAACTTGTCCGGCTCCGACATTATGAACGATTAAATTTCTTTTTCCGTCTGAGTTTTTTTTATCGGTTACTATTCCGATATGTGGTAATTTTCCGTTGATTTTCCACGTAACCAAATCTCCAGTTTTATAGTCGGAAGCTTTTTCTGAAGTGCCAAAACTTTGTCCGAATCGAGTAAAATAAACCTGCAAATTCGGAACTCTTCGATGATCTATATTGCTGTCTGGTTTTTTCAAGCCCCAAGTTTTAGGATATTTTGAAAAATTATTTTTCATGTCTTCATGCACTTCTTTTTGCAAATCAATTCCGAGTTTTCGATACGCTCTAATCACGACGTCGGTGCAAACGCCTTTGTCTTTTGGGACATCTCCATTCGGATATTTTATCGAAAAATAGTTCGAATCATATTCTACCTTATCTTTTGTCAGCGTAATTGCGGCATCAGAAAGTCTCTCATAAAAACTTTTTTCAACTGTTATAGCGGAAATTCCGAAGAAAAATAACAAAATGTAAATTGATTTCATATCTTAGGGTTTGATATTCTAACGGATATTATTGTAAGAAAATTATAAACCATCCAAAAAAATAATTGCCAAATGGAAGAAAATACTCCTTTTTCAATAAAATATTGGGCAGAAGACGATAAGCCTCGCGAGAAATTAATGCTCAAAGGAAAGTCAGTTTTAAGCGACGCAGAATTAATTGCCATCTTAATCGGTTCGGGAAGCAGAAACGAAAGCGCTGTCGAATTAAGCAAAAAAATCCTTGCCAGCGTTGAAAACTTAAACGCTTTAGGAAAAATGTCACTCCAGCAATTAACGACTTTCAAAGGAATCGGCGAAGCCAAAGCTATTTCAATTATTGCCGCAATGGAATTGGGAAGACGACGACGCTCTGAGGAAACAGTTGAGCTTACAAAAATCACTTCCAGCAAAATTGCTTTTGAAATTATGCAACCGATAATAGGTGAATTGCCACACGAAGAATTCTGGATTCTATACCTTAATAATTTCAATAAAGTAATTTATAAATCACAATTGAGCAAAGGCGGAATAACCGGAACTGTTGTAGATATTCGATTGGTTTTTAAGGTTGCCTTGGAACAAAATGCAACCGGAATCATTTTAAGCCATTATGTAAAGTAATTATTTATGTAAAGCTTTCGCCGTATGCTTTGAATTAAATGGAATTTATTAAAAAGACTTTGCATAATAAATATCCACACAAAAAAGCGTATTTAGACTAATAATTTATATAGGACATAATACATCTCTATAAATATCAAAAAAACGAGATATTTTTTATGACTAAATGCTTTTCTAGCGTAATCAGAGGTTTTTACAACTTCGATCTAAACCTTACATTATTTGTAGATTTTATAATTTAGGGGATAGTTTTACTTCTTTTTATAGTAAAATATTTGTGTTAGTACCGAATATGTTTATGTAATAAGATAGATCTTGCCTTTTTATGCTTGTCAATCTCTATTATGAAATGCATAATTTTAAAAAAATCATATTTTCTATTAAGAAGAAAAATTTGTGTAAAAGTTCTCCATGTTCATTGCTATTAGATAAGTCGCTATCGAAAATGTTAATTATATGCACTATCTCTTGCAAAAATATTTACTTAAATATCTTTGATTTCATATGATGTTAATTACCATTCATAATATATTAAATTTTTGATTATCAATTTTTGCTTTTGATATGTATTATTCAAAATATCGTTACTTTTATTCAAAATTTTTATTATGACAAAGAAGAACAATAGCGATAGCACATTCCATATTGAAAGTACTCATGTCCCTATCGGAACGAAGAATTTGACAGAGGAGAATCTTCAGCTAGTACTGGACGCTTTAGAAAGCATGAGGGGTAAAGAACAGTTTAAAGAGCAAAATGCAGACGCTAAAGTATTTTTTGAAAGAGCGATCTTTAAAGAGGCTGGCAAAGTAGAACTTGATAAATAATTATATTTATGTTTTAGCCTAAATCCGTATGATAGATATAGCTATTAATGGCTTATAAAACGTGAAAAGAAATTATAACTATGACTGCTAAAAATTTCGACCAAAATGCAAGGCAACCATTTACAAATTAATTTTTTATACATTAAATGGTTATAAACATTTTTTGGACAGCTGCTCACATTCCATGGTATTAATTCAGCAATCTGTTTTAATTTGAGCTCCTAAAACTTCGACTTAATAATTTCATTAAGATTTAAGATATACTCTTCTACAACCATTATATTTGCTTCTATATCCACAAAAGACAAATCTGAAGCATTATCATTGTGGTGCACAATTTTATTTCTCTTTACCACAATTGAATTTATTTTTTCTTTCAAATCATTAAACTTTTCATCTTTATATAACTCAATACCAAATTTTCTAAAAAGTACCTCTGTTCTATGAGGACTACCTGAAATAAATTCATCTAATTCTTTCTTTTTAATTTTAATTTTTAGATTTTCATATTTGTACTCTGAATCATTAAATTCAAGTAATTTGTCTTTCTTTAAAACACTCCATCGTACTAAATTGTGTGGCAAATTTAAGTCTGCTAATTTTATGTTGATGTGATCAATAAATAGCATAGAGAGATCTTTTACGTAGCTTTCTAGGTATGCACAAAGAGTGATCATAAATGATTTGGTAAAGAAATTGACGTTGTCAGTAATGAATGCGTCTGCTGAATCTTCTAGCACTTTTAGCTCCGTATCTTGGCTCAATTTTTTTAATTGCGCAAGTAATGATATATATCTTTCTATCATAGAAGTAAAAATTAGTTGCTAAGATCTAATTGCTTGAAGTTTTTCCAACCATAAATTTCTTCTTAACAATATAGAATATTTCTGTTGGATACCTCCCGTAAGCGTTTTAGTGAATTCAGGAGTGTCACATAATTCATAAAATGCCTGATATATTTCAGCTTTTTTCTCATTTATAAAAGTCCAATCCTCATGTGACAATGACCACATCTGTAAGTCATAAATAGCCAAACTTTGACGCAATTGGGTTCTTGTTAAAATAGTAAATGCCCCTGTTCCGAATACTTCAGTACATTTCTGCAACGTACTCATAAATTTCTCTTCAAATTCGTTAACAGTATCACCATCTATATTGGCATGAGCCCTCATAAATTTATCGAGATATTTTGCGAGTTTGTTATCATAATCATCTAGATCGTTATTTAGTGCGAAAAATCTCAAAACCATTTCTTCTGCCTCACGTCCATCTTTTACACTTGTACCCGTTTCACCTTTTCCAAAATTTTGCAGAATTTCAATTTTGGAAAGTTCGATAAGCATGTTGTCAAATTTTCCAGGATAAACAGCGTGGCGTATTTCTTGGGATGTTAATTCAACTGCACCTTGGTTTAGCCTAGCGAAAATCTCACTTACTAGCTCTTTATCATTATCCTTTCTTAATATAATACAACGTATTGTCGTGGTCTCCAATTCAGATTTTAAATCTCCAAGCTCGCTAAAACTTTTGCCTTCCAAATCGGTAAAAAAGGTTAATCCTTCCAATTTAAATTTATCATTAAAGAAGTTTATTATAGTTGTTATACGTTGCACACCGTCAATGACTTCCTGTGAATTGTCTTCCTTTTCTGCAAAGTAACATGCTGGGATAGGAATTCTCATCAAACATGACTCAATGAACTTAGATGCCCTTTCATTGCCATCTTTGTCCCATTTATATTTTCTTTGAAATTCAGGGTCTAATATTAGCTTCTTGTTTTCTACCCTGGAAACTAATGTCTCAAAAGGATAATCTATAGGATATAAATTCAAAGTTTTATTATCGCTCATATAGTCAGATTTAAATTTTTCAAATATAGACAAAATTAGATGGTATCGATTTTATTTTAATACACGTAAAAGTACCTGTTTTTGTAGTCTTGAAATTTTGTTTGAGAAAAAACAATACTTTTATAAACTATTCAAAGGGTTGTATCGATATTGCAAAGAATATAAGAAGAACCTTTGGTTATTATAAAAATAACTAATTCTATGGAAAAATATAAAATCAGTACATTTCAAGAATTTTTGAATTATATAGAAAACATTGACCTAGCAGGCTATGATATAAATCTATTCCGGGGTCAATCAGATAATCTGTCTCTATTGCCTTCGATATGTAGGGCAAAATCAAAAATTGACACAACGGCACTTGAAATAGAAATGCTTGAAGATTTCAAGAGACAGTCTTCATTACTGATTAAAAAAAAATTTTCTACGGACTGGGAATGGCTGGTTTATGCCCAACATTTTGGGTTAAAAACCAGGTTATTAGATTGGACAAGCAATCCTCTAATCGCACTTTGGTTTGCATGCCAAAATCAATATAAGATAATGGATAGTTCATATTTGTATATTCTAGCATGTGACAACAACCTCATGGTTGATTTGAGTAAAAACAAATCGCCTTTTGAAAACAGAAGTACTAAAATACTCAAGCCTACTTTAAACAACGAAAGAATAGTGGCTCAGTCTGGTTGGTTTACAGCTCATTCGTATTCCAAATCAGCCGGGAGATTTGTCACATTGGAAACAAATAATAAAATTAAAAGTAAATTAACGGAAATAGAGATACCAACGGAGGCGAAAAAGGATTTCCTTCGTAAATTAGATATGTTTGGTATAAATAGTAGAACAATATTTCCCGATGTCAATGGACTGAGTTTGCAATTAAATTGGAAATACATAACTGATAAATCTAGTAGAGTCTGAAATAAGAAACCATGATTATTTCTAAATAAATTCAGAAACTGTCATTTATCATCTAATAAAAAAACACACACGATAATCTATTTGAAGGATTTTGTATTTACAGAAAACGATAAGTAAAAATGATCTCATCCAACTTTTGCAATCAAATTTTAAAACAACATTAAATTTCGTCATATAATATTCATGACAAAATTTAAATTATCTTTTAAGCATATTTTTTAAATTTTTAAAGATAAATATATTGATATGTCAATAAATTCAATTGTTACCCATGTAAAAACTTCCTTGTCAGGAGTAGGTTTTTATAAAGTCTTTGACCGCATTCATGTTAATAAATAACATCAGCCGAACTATGCAGTAATTCTCGATATTACCCAATATCTCTCCCTATTTTCTCAAGCTTAGAATAGCCTATGAAAAGGGGTTTTGATGGAATGAATATAATACTTATGTTCCGATCCATAGCAATATATGGCAAATAATAGATACGATACATGATGTAAATATGGAAATTGACAAAATCGACAGTGAGCTAAATAGAATAAAATCTACTATCAATAAAATTTTTCAACTATTTAAAATTGAGCACTTTATTTGGGAAATAACATGTGATCAGAAATTAATATATACAAGAATTAAATACGTATCTTTGTAAATCAAAGTATTTAAGAAAAAAGACAAACAAATGAGTTATTCAGTAATTGATATAGCAAATAAAATAATAGCAAGTACCGATTCTAGTCAAGGAGAATTGATCTCAAACTTAAAACTTCAAAAACTACTATATTATATGCAGGGCTTTTTTGGTGCTGTGTTTAAAAAGAAACTTTTCGAAGAACCTATCGAAGCATGGCAGTATGGTCCAGTAGTAAGAGATGCATACTTTCACTTTAGAACTTTTGAATCTGGAGCAATAACCCTAAGTGAGGAAGAACAGATTATCGAATTAAGTGATGAGGAGAATGAACTTTTTATGGAGGTGTTACAGGAGTACGGTCAATTTTCGGCAATTAAACTTATGAACATGACCCATGACGAACTTCCGTGGAAAAGCATTTTCCCAATAAAACCACAAGGTGAAATTCCTTATGAACTTATGATGGAATATTTCAAAACTCAAATCATTGAGTAGAGTATGAAAGATAAGAGTAAAAAAATAAAAAGCAGGAATGCAAAAACCAATAAAATTGATGTATCTGCCATAAAAAGTTTTACCACTGATTATCCTTTATTTTGTTTCAAACACCTTCAAACGAAGCCAGATAACGATTATAAATTCTACGCTGATTTTTTTCAAAGATTGAAAATGTTATCCAACACAACTTGGAAAATAATTGAAACATCTGACAAACATGGAGTTGGAACAGAAAAGATTCCAATAGATAAGATAAAACCTCAATTACCTCAATTCGTAACTCCAGACATAACCCATCTTACAGTATTTAGGGCCAATGGAGATAATAGACCATTTTTAGGAATAAGAAATGAGCATGTTTTTCACATTATTTTCCTAGAAGAGAAATTTAATGCCATATATAACCACGGCAAAAAAAAATAGTTAAGATTTATAAAGTAAATAATAAGGTAAAAGTCTCTATAAATTAGGAAATTTTTACTTTTAAACGCTTAATTTCATCCAATTAATCTATCAATTATAACTTACAAGACGTACATGATGACATTTGTAGTCGGCTTTACCAGATCCAAGTTCTTTAAAAGTGATAATGATCGCTGAATTTTTATAAAAATTTGATCCTAAAGTCTTTAAGTTCTTGTGTGTTATGACGAGAATCCATACGGACCCCTCATGCTATTTCCAGGAAATGTGAAAATCCGAGCGTCTTTTGAAACTTCAGCTTGATATCAATCCTAATTATAAGAATTGGGAGGCGTAAAATAAAAAAAAGTTCCTATTATCATATTCTATTGTAAGAAAATAGTATTTTTACAATGCTGAGCGGAGCATCAAATATCAAAAAGTAAAGTCTCAGGAGCGCTAAATGGATGACATCTGCGGAATAATCGGAAACCTTACATTATCATCACTAAATTGCATCGCTGAATTCAAGCTGCTTATGGAAGACTTTGGGTTTTACGCAAATATGACTATATCAGGGCTCCTCGGGGGCTTCCTGGCATTAAGCGAGCTGCTCAGCAGATATCGAAAACTTGGGTCAATCTTGGGCTCGTCGAGCGCATGGATGTATATGACCATAAACATTTTTGCGTCATTTATCTGCTATTACCTTGCTACGGAATACCAGGACAAGGTTGATTTTTTTTCAAACCCGCTGATAAGGGTTCTTCTCTCGGGACTTTCCGCAATGGTAATATTGAGAAGTTCTTTTTACAGCTATCACGACAAGGATTCGAACAAAACTATAAACATAGGCCTTGCTGCAATCCTCCAGACCTTTCTAGATGTGTCAGAAAGATCCTTCGACCAGGAGCAGTCAGTCTCTACAATAAAGAAAGTAACGCTAATAATGAAGGATATCGATTTCAACAGGGCGTCGCTAGAGTTGACCACCACCTGCCTGAACCTTATGCATAACGTGTCTTCGGAAGAACAGAAGCGTCTTTCAGATAGCATTAAGACACTTGCAGAAAGCACAAATTTTTCAAATGAAGCCAAGAGCGTAAACCTTGGAATAATATTAAGCAAGATTACGGGAGCCGAGCTTTTGGAACAAGCGGTAAAATCGCACAGAGGAGGATTAGCCGTCAGGGAAGAGGACAATAAAAAAGTGTTTTCGGAGTTAGAATTACTAAAAGCAAAAATCAGCAGAGATGGCAGCAAATAAAATTTATACCGATAATTTTTCGGAATTTCTTTCGGACTTTTCGGACAACTCGGCCTGGATGAAGATGAAATTTGAGGAAATAGCACAGGTTTTAAGACTGCTAAAGGCGAGATACCCAGGAATAGACATAAATGAATCACTTGAGATATGCATGACTCATGGAATGAATCATATTTCAAAAGCTAAACTGCTTATCGAAAGCCTTAAGCCTCTTTTTATGACCGCAAATGAAAAATTAGATGATGAGGGTATCAAAGAGCTCCAGCTAATATTGAGCTATTTCATAGATATTGCAAAAAAAACACTTAACGGCGAAATTGCGAGGAGCACGCTCGATGTAGCAGAAAATATCTGATTAAGCCGTCCAAAAGGGCGGTTTTTTTTTGCAGAGAAGTTTCTTTAAATTGCATAAAACATCCGTATTTTGAAATAATATATCGATAAAATGCAATATTTTACTTTTTATTGAGATATTATTTCTTTTATGCGCTATATTTGTATGCTCCCTTTAATCATATATATATGTACACCGAAATATTAAAAATAATAGAAGGAGGTCTTAGCCAAGATCGTCAGAAGGTACTGAGCTACTCTAACCTGCTTATTGAGAATCTCAGCAAGGATGGCGAGGAAAAGCTTGCCGGCAGGATAAAAAAGCTCCTAAGCAACCAAAAGACCGCAATGGTTTACCAAGACGAACTCTTCGTTGCTCCCGTCGACCAAGAGAGCAGAATGAGTATGGCAGACATCATATTGCCTATAGAAAATCCTACAGTCCCTGTACTTAACAACCAGATTGGTTCTGTTATTAGCAGTTTTAGGGGAATGCTGTCGCACAAGGAGGAAATTCAGAGAGCAGGGATTGACCTGAACGCTTCCTTGCTTCTTTACGGGCCTCCAGGATGCGGAAAAACTACAATAGCACGATTTATAGCCAGCGAACTAAAGCTTCCGCTTGTAGTTGTAAGGATAGACACGCTTATCTCAAGCCTCTTGGGAAGCACTGCAAAAAACATCCGTAAAATATTCGACTATGCCAACAGCAGGCCTTGCATACTTTTCCTTGACGAATTTGATGCAATTGCAAAGGCTAGGGACGACAGGCACGAGCTCGGTGAGTTGAAGAGGGTAATCAACAGCCTTCTCCAGAATATCGACGAATATACCCAGAACAGCATTCTTATAGCAGCCACAAATCATTCGGAACTGCTTGACAAGGCCATATGGAGAAGGTTTAATTCGATTGTTGAAGTCGGCAGGCCTCAGATTGATGAAATTGGAAAACTTCTCGAGCTGTTTTTCAGTTCAGCCAAAAATGATTTTATGGGCGTCCCTAAAAGGGTCGAATCCATATCAGAAGGGCTACTCGGAAACTCACATGCCGATATTAAGAGCATCTGCAATAATGCAATATCAAAGGCAATCGTTTCAAAACAGGTCGGAGTTACATTCGAGAACATGCTCATGGAAATTTTTCTTTTCAAGACATTCAGCAACTACAGCATTTCAGAACTCATAAAATTCCTTAACGAACGAGGAGTTACGCAGTCGGCAATTTCCGACTACCTGAACATTTCGGTCCGAAAGGTCATGAATAACTTAAAATCATAGTCATGGCACAAAAAAACTTACCGATCAAAATTTTTGAAAAAAGGAAAAACGTCGACGAGAGAAGAACAGAGGGCGGAGGCGACAAGGATGCGCTACCGACTTGGGCGAGAATAAGCGACGAAGAATTTTTTGCAAAATCTGGCGAATTTCAGCAAACAATCAGGCTAGCATCTGAAAAATTACAGGAAAGAAAGCCTGAAAGGGACTTTATACCTACTATAATCAGGGTCGAATTAAACGAGAAAGCACTGGCTAAGAGCCACAGGGCTGACATTGCCAATATTTTCGATGTCAACCACCGGCACAATCTTGTGAGCCTGACCGATGATCGCAACATTCTTGTAGCCATCAATTCCCAAGCAGACATAGTGGAAATAAACAGAAACCTCTCGAAACCGCTAAAGCATAAGAAGGGCGTTGCTGCCATTACAGAGATGGCCCCATTTGAGCCTGCCATAACTGTTTCTAAGGAGGAGGTCCAGGAACCTCTCCGTGTATCGCTTATCAATTACCACAATTACCAACTGAATGATGCCGTATCCCGAACGTTTGTAGACATCTGCCGAAAAAAGGATATCAGGGTAAAAAAAGTTAATTATTCACCAGATCTTATAATGTTTAGGCTTGATGGCGTCACGCAGGATACCTTTGACTATCTCAAGGAATTTGAGGCACTTGAGACCATTTCACAGATGCCGAGGTATTCCATATCTCTTGATGAGCTCTCAGAAAGGGAGCCGGAAGAAATAACAGTCAGAAAACCTTTAGAAGGAAAGTCTTACCCAACGGTCGGGATACTTGATTCCGGAATTGCAAGCATCCCCCATTTAGAGCCATGGATTTTAAGAGATAAGTTTTCCAAAATCCCTTCCGATAGAATTGACGCTTCACATGGCACTTTCGTCTCGAGCATCGTGGTCTATGGCGACGACCTTGAGGGCACTGACTATACAGGTAGTGATGGATGCTATCTATTTGATGCTACCATATTTCCAGACCAAAAGAAAGACTCGATTGAAGAATATGAAATTGTAGAACACATTAGAGAAGCAATTCGAAAATATGGCAAGAAAATCAAGATATGGAACCTGTCGCTAGGCACAAAAGATGAATCAGATCTGATGACCTTTTCATATTTCGGCAAGGCGCTTGACCAGATACAGAAAGAAAACAATGTACTCATATGCAAGTCGGCAGGTAATTGTTCAAATTTCACACTGAATAGGCCCGTATCGAGGATATCAAATTCAGCAGATTCGGTAAGGTCCTTGGTAGTAGGCTCCATGACGCACGCAAAGGGAGAACACGACTATTCCGAGAGGTTCCACCCGTCACCATTTTCAAGAGTTGGGAAAGGCCCAGCAAGCATCAATAAGCCGGACCTCACCCATATGGGTGGAAATGCGGGTGTAAATCCAGCAACTGGAAAATTAGTAAAGACAGGAGTGAGTGCATTTTCCACTTCTGGAGGGATGGTAACCAATGTGGGCACGAGCTTTTCTACGCCACGCGTCACATCGCTTCTGGCAGGAATCCAAAACAGGCTCAAAGAAGAATTCGACCCTCTGCTTCTGAAGGCACTAGCCATACACTCGGCAAAATACCCAGAGGAACTTACCCTTCCCAGTGCCGAAAAGCTAAAATGCCTAGGATATGGGATGCCTAAAAATATTGACGAAATCTTATATAACGATCCACATGAAATCACATTGATACTCCAGGACAAGCTGATTAAGAGCAACTGGATTGAAATTCCAGATCTTCCATTTCCGCAAAGCATGGTAGAAGATGGCTTCTATCATGGAGAAATTATTCTTACGGTCGTGAGCGCTCCACTTCTGAGCGAAAGCCAGGGGGGTGAGTACTGCCAGTCAAATCTTGAGGTAAGGCTCGGAACCTATGACAAAATGAAGAATAGATCGGGCAAGACTATTAGAAATCCGCTAGGCCTTGACAACAATGCGAACCTGCTTCACGACGGTCTATATTCCCAGTCGCACAAGAAAGACAATTCGGGCGAATTTTCAAGGGAGCGGACTCTTATCAGGTATGGGGACAAATACCAGCCAGTAAAAAAATATGCTGTAAACTTAGATGAGATGACGCCTGGTAACAAAGAAAAATTCTTGAGGGCGCCTAAAAAATGGTACCTCCATGTGGAAGGTTTTTACAGGGATTTCATCGTTTCCAGGGCTGAAATCGACAGCGAAGAAATCAGCCAAGAATTTTGCCTGATAATGACTATCAGGGACAGTAGGAAAAAACATAATGTTTATGACCAGGCTACACAACTTCTGAATGACAACGGTTTCATACATAGTAATATCAGTCTCAAATCGGAAATTAGCATTCACAGCCGAAATTCAGGAGCGCAAGAAGGATAGCAAATAGAATTCGGTACCGCATTCCCAAGAGTTTAGGGACAATTTCTCATTGTCCCTTTCATAAAGATTGGTTATCCATACCATTATTCAAGTAGATATTCTCTGATGGTATGATTATGAAATCGCACGTAAGAATTTATCGTTTCTGAAAAGCGGAGAACTCTCAAAAATGAATTATCATCAAGCTCAATTTCTGCTTCATAGTAATAATTGTGAACATTCTCGGGATCTTCAACTTTTTCAATTATATAAGATTTGCACCATAGCGCTTCCATGAATTTAATAAAACTGTCTTTATACATTTCAGTTTCTACTTTAGCCATATTACCCATTATTAGAGAGCATTTGTAAGTATGTTTCTTTTTCATTTAAGTTTTTTTTATGTATTTTGAAATTTACACTTTTATTCTAATACTCAACAGTTCAAATTAGCTACAATAGATAAATTTTCTACAAGGCACCATCACTTTACAATATTTCATATAAAAACTGTCGTATTTCCGCACGGAGAAGTTTTATCAACAATAAGAATTACGACTATACAGCTCCTAAGGTTCCAAAGTAAATGTTTTTGAAGGGACGGAATAGTTTCGTCTTCAATCGTGAACATAGTGGCCGTACTTTCTCTTAATTGAAAAAGCTAAGCCCAGTCCATAAATCTTCGGTTTTCCTGCTTCGTAAAGATAAATTTATCATATAGTCATTCTTATTTGTTATTATCATTTACATTATGCTCAAGTTTTTACTAAACTCAGTTTAGAGTGCCCAAGTATTACTGAAATGACTCCTAGCATGATACAATTTAAAGATCGATCCGATTTTCTTTCTTTTAATTCGGGGTTTCGCTTAATTGGCATCAAATTAATTGTCACAGTAGCATAATGCATAAGAGGCAAATTCAATTTGTTTAAGAGAAAGCGGATACAAAAGATTGGAATTAATACCTAACACAAATTGACAATTTCGGATCTGCTAAAATGTGATGATTATATGAATATTTTTATAAAAATAAGACCTCGTGCCAAATAAGCGGTTAATGTGGTAATTTATTACAAATATATTCGTAAAAATTTGTTCAGCAGTATTTTTCATACGCTCCGATGGAGTGAGATTGATGAATAATTAGCATGCATCAAAATTTGTTTAACCAATTAATAAGACTATCGTTTTTTTCCCATATAGCAGTTTCTGATGGGGTTAATTTTAAATATGCTTTTTCAAGTGCCTCTCTTTTGAATTTTGAGTCAGCTCTGACATATCGCTCAGTTGTGGTAACTGAAGAATGTCCAAGAATATCTTTAATGTAAACAATATTTACACCTGATTGAAACAAATGCATAGCTTTTGAATGCCTCATCGAATGACAAGACAGTTTTTCGGGTATAAGACTGTTATTTTTTGATTTAGCTTTATTAGCATACTTTGAGATGATGTAATTTATTCCGGCGCGAGACAATTTTTCCTTCTTAGAATTGTAAAAAACCGGATGCTTGTTTCTGTGTGCTTGATCTAAATTATGTTCGTTTAAATATTCTTTTAGAATTAGAATTTGATCATTTAAAAGTGGAACTAATCGCATTTTGTTTCCTTTTCCCAATAATTGAACTGTAGAAGGTTTTTCAAGTCTTAACATTGAGGGTGTTAGATCAATAATTTCTTGAACCCGTGCTCCAGAATCATACATTAGCGATAGTAATGCTAAATCTCTCCTTCCTTTTCTGCTGGAAAGGTCAGGTTGCTGAAATAATAATTTTAATCCCTCAATAGTTAGATAGGACATTGTTTTAGACATTGTCTTCTTGGCTCTAATAGATTGAATTTGCTGAAATTGAAATAAAAAAATTATATCTTGATCCTTCACATATCTGAAGAAAGTTTTTATTGCTGCCAACCGTGAGTTTCTTGTAGAATCGCTACAACTTCTATTTGTCTGGATCCAATCCAAAAATTCCAAGACAATTTCTTTAGAGATTGTCGGAATTTGAATTCGATCTTCTCTCAAATTTTTGATTATTTTAAAAAATTTTATCAAAAGCACTAATGTGTCTCGATAAGCTTTGATCGTATTAGTACTTAGTCCCAGTTCGAAAGGAAGATATTTGGATATGAATTGAGTTACATATTTAGGAAAATCTGATTTATTCATAATTGCTGAATTTTGGAAAAACATCTTTTGTTATATCTTCTAGTTGTTTAGTTAATTCAGGGAACATATTTACTGTCAAACGTACATAATTCTCAGTGGATTCTAACTTTTGATGACCTAGGTATGTCGACAATATTGGCATGGATACATATAAATCTATTCCTTCAGAAGCCATTTTAGCTAAAGAATTGACTGCAAAAGTATGTCTCAAGTCATGAACTCGTGGTTCTCTAGTAGATTGGTGACAATTAATTTTTGCTTGTTTTAAACAAATTTTAAACCACCTTCTTACGCCGATAGCAGTACATCTTTGTCCATCAGGTTTTATAAAAAGATATGTTGTGCTAGAATAATCTGCCATAATCTTGTTTCTATAATTTATGTAAGTACTTAGTACTTCTATAAGTGAATCTGATACAGGAATAATTCTTTCTTTTTTATTTTTAATATCTTTAATTTTTATATAGCTTTCCGTTAAATTAAGATCTGTTATGCAGATGTTCAATACTTCGCTTATTCTAATCCCTGTTCCACATAATACCCTTAAAATTGCAGGAAAAGCCATAATGCATGTGCTCATACTGGTATTATGTCCGGAAATAAGTTTATTCGAAATTTTAAAAAGGCTATCCATCTCGCTATTTGAAAAGATAAATGGAGTAAAGTTAGGTTTCGGCATTGGAGGTAATTTTGGTAAATATGAATCAATGCCGATATTCTGTAAATATGATGAGAAGTTCAGTAGTGTAGATATTCTAATACACCTTTGTCTTTCAGTCTCGTTTGGTAATTTAAGTGCCCAATCATCCGCAAAATTTTTAGTAAATCCAATTTTATTAAGCGCTTTATAAGAAATATAGCGATCGAGAATTCTTAAATATTTTTCGCCTGTAACAAATTTATATCCCAGTTTTCTCTTCATTTCGACATATTCTTGTATTTTTTCTGAATAAATACTATAATAATAAACCTTAGCCATAAAAAATATTTTCTTTTTGTTCATAAAACTCTTTAGTAACTGGTGGTACATCCAGCATACAAATTCTCATAGATTGTATGTCAATTCGTAAATAATATTTTGTTGACTGCGAGTTCTGGTGACCTAGAATTTCAGAGATTACTGGAATCGCTGTGCTTTCTTGTAATAATCTAAATCCTAAGCTATGTCGTAGTGCATGGCTACCATACTTTTTACCTTCAGTTTTTATTCCTGCTTTTTTAAAAATATCTCGAACTCTAGAGCCGATGGCACGCCCAGTGATAAAGGGCAAAAACGGACTGACGCATGATAGAAAGATGAAGTTCTCTTCCGATTGCGGTCTACTATATTTTAAGTAGTCTATAATTGCATTTCCAACATCTGGTAGTAGTGGTAAAATTACCCCTCTTCCAGTCTTAATTTGCGTAAGAGTTATTGTATGAGCTTTCCAATCTAGGCATTCAAATTTCAAATTGCAAACATCGGAAGCTCTGAGGCCAAGCCGGGCCATCAAAAGTATCATCGCATAATTACGTTTACCACTTACAGAAATTCTATCAATACTCTTTAGTAGGAGTTCTATTTCCTCTGCAGTATATGTAGAAGATATATTTGGCTGATATACAGCCTTAAATTTGGGCATTGAAATGGAATAATCAACTTTTATTATTTTATTTGTATATAGATATTTTGTAAAACCTTTTAGAATGCCCATTGCTGTTTGTAGATCAGTTTTGTATTTGATGTCTAGTTCTTTAATATATTTTAAGAGAAAAGCAAGATCAATTTCGTGAATTGATTTTATGTTTTTTGATTTACAAAAAATATAAAGTTTTGTGAGTTGTCTTTTGTAACATCTTGTGCGGATGTAGGATAATCTTTTTACTTTTCTTAAATCAAGGAGAAATTGCTCAATAATGTTTCCAATAGGTCCCTCAAATTCTAGTTGGCTTTTATTATATCTAGATTTTATTGACACTTTATCTGTTAATACGAACTGACAGATAATGGTTATTGACATGTTCATTCTCTCACATGCTCTCGAGGCTCTTCCCTTCAAATTATGAGGTTGAAAATAATTTCTTATCTCTTGTTCATGATCAATTGAAAAATCATTGTATCCTTTCGATAACAAGAATATACGGATTCTATTCCAGTCCCTTCTGCAAAAATCTATATGTGTTGGCGTAAAGCATAGATTAAGATATAGATATTCTTCAACTTGCCTTATTACTTTATCAAAATAAGAGAATTGTGTACTCATATTAGGAAGATTAACTATTTAAAAGCCAATTTAATAAGTAATTTTAAATTTGTTGCATTGTATATTTTTGTACAATACGATTTAATTTTTTTCTTTCTCTAATTTCTAAACTGTTAATCGGCCAGAAATACGCATTTTATATATGATAAGCTTATTATTTATGAAAAAAAATGTGACGGCTTGAAAAAATAAATAACAAATATTTAACAGTTACGTTTTTTTACTTTTTTTAAAAATATAAATTATGCCAAGTAAAGTATAATTTTGGCTAGTGTATTAAGGATTTAAATATTTTAGTTTGCATAATATTTTTGTTTACATAATGCCAATTATGTAAAGCTTCACATAATTCGCACAACCATCCATCTGGAGTTTTAATAGCAAGTGATGCAGATAAACAGATTACTAGAAAGTTAAAAATGGCTGGAGATAATCTTGACATCAAAGTTTTAGATCATATTATAGTAACCGAAAAAGGCTATTATAGTTTTGCTGACGCAGGAATTTTATGATTAATTTTTGTGGCATAGTTTTTGGATTTTGTCTCGAAACCACTAAAATTCAGAAATCATGAAAACAACTATTTTCAAATCGTACTATTTTGTTTTGGTTTTTTTGCTAACAACTAGTTTTTCCTATTCCCAAGTTTTTGATTTCTATGGAAATTACGTCATCCAGCCGGAAGAGGATTATTTCCCAGGAAAAATAGTGCTTAAATCGAACGATACTTTAAAAGGCTCAATTAGTTTGAATTATATGACAAAGGATGATTTTGTGGCATTATTTGATGATGGAATAAAAGAAATAAAAATTCCGAATGAAGATATCATGAAGGTTGTTTTGGAAGATAAAAACAAATCTATAACTGAATTTGAAAGTATTGACAACAGCAAATTACTATATAGAATTTTATATTTAGGCAAAGCAAAAATTTATGACAGTTCTTCTAAACCGCAAAATGGAAGCTTGGTCAGCGGTGTTTTTATAGTAGAAAATAACAAAGCGCACGATCTGTTTGATTTTTGGAGTTCTGGCCCTAAACAAGACTTGATTAGTTACATCAATAAAAGAGACAAAATGAATTTCAAGAAAAAGGACTTTAAAAATGTTGATGAAATTTTTGCTTACATTGACAAATAATTCCTTTTAGTCTGTTGCTTTTATAAGCTTTGATTAACAAATTTTTACGGAGTAATTGCTATCTTGCAGGCTCTTGTAAAAAAGAAATTAAATATGATTCAAACTCAAAATATCACTTTTTCATACTCTGGAAAAGTGAATTTTGCTTTTCCAGATATTCGAACTCAAAGTAGTGAAACGCTTTTGATTACCGGAGGTTCTGGAAAAGGAAAAACAACTTTATTGCATCTGCTTGGTGGATTACTTCGTCCAAATAATGGAACAATTTCTATTGGAGAAACTGAGATATCAAGTCTTTCTGAAAAACAATTAGACCAATTTAGAGGAAAAAATATCGGACTCGTTTTACAGCAATCTCATTTTGTGGAAGCATTTTCAGTTATAGAAAATATTTCAATGGCTTCTTGGCTTGCAACTGGAAAAAAATCGGAAGAAAAAGCAAAATCACTTTTGAAACAATTGGATTTAGAAGACCAAATGCACAAACTTACTTCTCAATTAAGCATTGGGCAACAGCAAAGAGTTTCAATTGCCAGAGCTTTGATTAACGAGCCAAAATTGCTTTTGGCAGACGAACCAACTTCGAGCCTGGATGATGAAAATGCTTTTAAAGTGGCCGATTTATTGTCTGATTTATCTAAAGAATATAAGGCTTCACTAATAATCGTGACACACGACCAGAGATTGAAAGACCGATTTTCTAACCAAATTTCTTTATAATGATTACAAAATTAGCTTGGAAAAATATTTGGTTTAAGCCTTTGAATACTGTTTTAAGTGTTATTTTATTGACTGCAAGTGTCGCCATAATTTCACTTTTAATTTTATTGCAGGAACAGTTTGAAAAGCAATTTTCTAGCAATATTGATGGGGTTGATGTGGTGTTAGGTGCTCAGGGAAGTCCATTACAATTGATTCTTTCTTCGGTTTATCAAGTTGATGCACCGACAGGAAATATTAGTTATGACGACGCTAAAGTCTGGATGAAACATCCGTTTGTAAAATCAGCTATTCCGTTGGCTTTTGGCGATAATTACCGTGGATTTAAGATTGTAGGAACAACCCCTGAATATTTGGAGAAATTTGGATCTAAAGTAAGTTCAGGAAAAATATTTAATAAAAATTTGGAAGTTGTCGTTGGAAGTGAAATTGCTAAAAAGCTGAATATTAAAGTAGGAGATAAGTTTTTTGGTTCCCACGGCGATGCATTAGAAGGCGAAGTTCACGAAGAATTTGAATATGTAGTTTCGGGAATTGCAAGCCATACAGGAAAAGTTGTCGATAATTTAATTCTGTCAAATATCCAAAGTGTTTGGCTGATGCACGAAAATCACGAACATTCAGAAACAGAAGAAAATCCAGATCATGGCAAAGAAGGCCATATTCATTTTGACGGTGACGAACACGAACATCATGACAATGGACACGAAGCGCATCATGAAAATGCAATTTCAGTTTCTGAAAACGGAAAAGAAATTACAGCTGTTTTGATCAAATTTAAAAACAAAATGGGTTTTGTAACTTGGCCTAGATTGGTAGCTCAAAACACAAAAATGCAAGCCGCTTCACCGGCAGTTGAGATTAACAGGCTATTTTCTTTATTCGGAATAGGTCTGGAAGCCTTGCAGTACCTTGCATACGGAATAATGCTGATCTCAGGAATCAGTATTTTTATCGCTTTATACAATACATTGAAAGAAAGAAAATATGAATTTGCATTATTGCGAGTTTCTGGAGCAAGTCGTTTGCAACTTTTGAGTTTAGTGCTTTTTGAAAGTATCTTGCTTTGTTTTTCAGGTTTTGTTCTTGGCACTATTGTTGGAAGAATTGCATTAGTGTTAATTTCTTCTACAACCAATGAGCAATACAAAATGACCTTTGATCCATTCGCTTTTGTGTGGGAGAAAGAGGGAATTTTATTTATAGTTACTATCTTTGTCGGAATATTGGCAGCGTTGATTCCTGCTATAAAAGCATACCGATTAAATATTTCAAAAACATTAGCAAATGCATAAAATATATTATTTATTTGGAGGATTTTTTATTCTTTTTTTGACTTTGGAAATGAGTGAATTTTCTAAGAAAGAAAAAGTTTCAAGTGAGATTCAAACAGCAGGATTTGTTCCTGATTTTAGTAAAAGTTCTTTGCTTGAAAGAAAATCTTTCCTCGTTGCAGATACTTTAAATTGGAAACTTTTAGGAATGATTAAATTCGTAAAAAAACAGCATAAAGATTATCCGGACGGAGTTATGTTTCCAATCATAAATTCTACATTAAAAGCAAAAAACAAGAAAAAAATAGCCATGTCTGGATTTATTGTCCCAATTGACAATACGACTTATGCTTTGAGCAAAAATGTATTTGCATCTTGTTTTTTCTGTGGTCAAGCAGGTCCTGAAACGATTATGGGAATTAAATTTAAGGGCAATACTCCGAAATTGAAAACGGACCAATATGTTACATTGGAAGGCAATTTTAGAATCAATGAAAATGACATCGAAGACTGGATTTATCACGTTGAAGATGCGGTAATTGTAAAAGGCAAATAATTTTGAGGACAACAATTTCAGACATATTTTTTGATTTAGATCATACTTTATGGGATTTTGAGAAAAATTCAGCTTTGGCGTTCGAGACTATTTTGAAAAAACATAATATTAAGGTTGATATCGAGCAATTTGTAGCTCTGTATGTTCCGATAAATACAAAATATTGGAAACTTTATCAAGATGAAGAAGTAACTCAGGAAGAATTGCGTTATGGAAGGTTGAGAGATGCTTTTGATGCTGTAAATTATGAAATTAGTGATACTGTAATTCTTTTGCTTTCAGAGGAATATATTCATTATTTGCCACAATATAATCATCTTTTTGAAGGAACAATCGAGCTTTTAGAATATCTTAAACCGAAATATAAGCTACACATTATTACAAATGGTTTTAATCAAATTCAATATAATAAGCTTAAGAATTCAAACATAGATCATTATTTTGAAACCGTGACTAATTCTGAAAATGCGGGATTCAAGAAGCCAAATCCGCATATTTTTCACTATGCCCTAGACTTGGCAAAATCAAAAAAGGAGTCTAGTATCATGATTGGTGATAATTTTGAAGCTGATATTCAGGGCGCTTTAAACGTAGGAATTGATGCTATTATGTTTAATGAGCATAATATTGAAATTGCTCAAAATATAAAACAAGTCAATCACTTATTAGCAATAAAGGAATATCTTTAAACAAAAAAATAAAAAAAAATGAAAAAATATTTAGTGAGCCTGTTCTTGCTTATTTCGATTGTTGCGTCTGCACAAAAAACATTGAATGATTACAAGTACGTAATTGTTCCTGTTAAATTTGATTTCTTGAAAGAAGAAAACCAATACAGGTTGAACACCATGACCAAACATAATTTGCTTAAAATGGGATTTGAAGCATTTTATGACAATGAAGACCGAACGTCAACAGTTGCAAATGACAGATGTAATGTTTTATATGTAAATGTTGAAAACGAACGCGGATTTTTATCTACTAAATTGGCAATTGTATTTAAAGATTGCAGAAATGTTGTTGTTTATAAAAGTGATTTGGGGAAAAGCAAAAGCAAAGAATATAAAACAGCTTATACAGAAGCTTTAGAAGAAGCTTTTAAGTCTCTTTTTGCGTTTAAATATAAATATAATGGCAATACTAATGTTGCTGATGTAGAAAAAGAAAATGTAAAAAAATCAGAAGTTCCAGAATCTTCGCAACAAATCGATGATACTAAAGACTATCTTTTTGCACAACCAATAGCAAACGGCTATCAATTAATTGACAAAACTCCCAAAGTGGTTTTCAAAATTTATAAAACTTCGCAATCTGATTATTTTACTGTACAAGGTGAAGGAATCAACGGAGCTTTATTAAAGAAAAATGGCGAATGGATTCTTGAATATTATAAAGACGACAAACCTGTTTCTGAAAAATTATTAATCAAATTTTAATAGCCATATTTGTCTTTCCAACGATTTTTTAAGAATTCTCTTGTAGAAGCTTCTCTTGAATTATTTCCAGGAACATAAAAAGGCGTACTCTTAATTTCGTCGGGTAAAAATTCTTGCTCGGCGAAATTATTTTGATAATCATGTGAATATTTATAGTCTTCGCCATAACCTAATTCCTTCATTAATTTTGTCGGCGCATTTCTCAAATGTATTGGAACCGGCAAGTCACCTGTCTGTTTTACAACTTGTTGTGCTTTTCCAATTGCCAGATAAGAAGCATTGCTTTTTGGAGAAGTAGCCAAATAAACAGCACATTGGCTTAAAATAATCCTGCTTTCTGGATAACCAATTGTGGAAACCGCTTGGAAAGTATTATTTGCCATGATAAATGCCGTCGGGTTTGCATTTCCTATATCTTCGCTTGACAAAATCAGCATTCTTCGTGCAATAAATTTCACATCCTCGCCACCTTCGATCATTCTCGCTAACCAATAAACCGCTCCATTTGGGTCGCTTCCGCGGATCGATTTTATAAAGGCCGAAACAATATCATAATGCTGTTCACCAGTTTTGTCATATAAAACTGTATTTTGCTGTACCAATTTCAAAACAGAATCATTCGTAATTACAATATTTTCATCGTTTGAAGCATTGACAACTAGATCAAAAATGTTTAGCAATTTTCTGCCGTCGCCACCCGAAAGCCTTAATAAGGCCTCAGTTTCTTTCAGTTCAATATTTTTTTGCTTTAAGAAAACATCAGTTCGCATTGCTCTTTCAAGCAAAGATTCCAAGTCTGATTTTGAAAAAGCATTCAAAATATAAACCTGACAACGCGACAGTAAAGCGGGAATTACTTCAAAACTTGGATTTTCAGTAGTCGCACCAATCAACGTTACCCAGCCTTTTTCAACCGCAGCTAATAAAGAATCTTGTTGCGATTTGCTGAATCGGTGGATCTCATCGATAAATAGAATTGGATTTTTTGCCGTAAAAAGACCGCCACTTTGCTTAGCTTTTTCAATAACATCGCGCACATCTTTTACACCAGAATTAATTGCGCTCAAGATATAAAACGGGCGTTTTGATTCCTGGGCGATGATTTGTGCCAAAGTTGTTTTTCCTGTTCCAGGAGGTCCCCACAAAATCAAAGACGGAATTAATCCTTTTGAAATTTGTTGTGTTAAAGATCCTGTAGGTCCTACCAACTGTGGCTGTCCCAAATAATCTTCAAGTGATTGTGGTCTGATTCGTTCTGCTAAAGGTGCTTCCATTTTGTAAAATTACGGATTTTGACAATGTTTTTTTTATATTTTGAAGCATAAACTTTTGTGAAATTTCGAAACCCCAGTCCCGCTTTCTGCTCCAATCTTTTGCCTCGAAAAGAATCGAGGCAAAAGGATTTCTGCTACAATCGGGGCTAGTCAGAAAGAGTAGCGCCAAGTTTGTCGAAATTCTGAACGCTGACAAAATAGCACGAAAATATTTTTGGATAAATTTTTGACTAATTTCCTGCAAACAAACTAGCTTCAAGAAAACATGGACGACAAAAATTTAAAATTCTCACCTTCAGTTTTGGCTTGGCCATTATTTTCTGTCGTGCTTCTTTGGCTAGTTTTTTGGGCTGAAATCCGGTTCAAATTAAATTTAAATGAATTCGGAATTTACCCTAGGACCTTTGAAGGAATGCGAGGAATTCTTTTTAGTCCGTTTTTGCATGGCGATATCGAACATCTTTATAATAATTCGATTCCGCTATTTCTTTTGATTATGGCGCTGCGCTTTTTTTATAGAAATCAAGCTTTAAAAGTTGTCGGTTATGGAATCTTGCTTTCTGGTTTTCTGACTTGGGTGATCGGACGCGAATCTTATCATATTGGTGCTAGTGGATTAATTTATGTTTTGGTAAGCTTCATTTTCTTCAAAGGAATTCAGACAAAATATTACCGATTAGTTGCTCTTTCGTTTACGATTATTCTTTTATATGGTGGTATGATATGGTATATTTTTCCAGGTGTAAAAGAAGGTATTTCTTGGGAAGGACATTTAGCAGGATTGATTACAGGTTATATTTTTTCAATTGCTATAAAAACTCCTGAATATCAAAAGCCTTTCTTTTATGAATGGGAAAAGCCAGATTATAATTCAGAAGATGATCAGTTTATGAAGCATTTTGATGAAAATGGGAATTTTCAGAATTTCCCTAAAGTGGAAGAAATTGAGATAGTGGATGAAGAATATTTCCGGTCTAATTTTAAAGTCGTTTATACTGTTATTCCTTTTAAAAATACCGCAGAGATTCACGAAGAAAACACTGAGTTTCGCAAAGAGAAATAAAAGTTTGAGATAGGAAAAATAATAAAAAAAACCGCAGATTCGCTGATTTTGAGATCACGATTTTTGCGGTTTTTTTATTTATAAAGGTTATCCACAAAGATTGGTGCTGACGATAACAAAAAAGCAAATAGTTTCTCAAATAGCCCTGATGCTGGAATTGTTTGAGCTCTTGATGCTGTGATCAGACAGCATCAAAGCGAGTTCCTGCAGCAGGAAATGCATTTGTTGATAAATTCTGGAGTTTTGCTTCTAAAAAAAATGTCTATTTTTAACTAGCTTCTTTGGCGAACAGCTTCGTAAAGAAATGCGCCACAAGCAACAGAAACGTTTAGAGAAGCGATTGTTCCAAACATTGGGAGTTTTGCTTTTTCGTCTACGATTTTCAAAACAGATGGGTTCACGCCACGGTCTTCAGAGCCCATAATAATTGCAACGGGTTCGTTCAATGCGATGTCGTAAATATTTAGATCAGTTTTTTCAGTAGCGGCTACAGTTTTGATCCCTGAACCTTGAAGTTGGAAAATAGCATCTTTGATATGTTCTACTTTGCAAATCGGCACATTGAAAACGGCACCTGCAGAAGTTTTTACGGTGTCACCATTTACTGGAGCTGAACCTGCTTTTTGAACTATGATTCCGTTAACGCCTGTACATTCGGCAGTTCTGATGATGGCACCAAAGTTTCTAGCGTCAGAAATTTGATCTAAAATCAAAAATAGAGGAGTCTTGCCACTTTCTATAACAGTTTCAATTAAAGTTTCCAAGTCTTGGAATGAAATTGGAGCGATCGTTGCCACAGCACCTTGGTGGTTGTTTGGCGTCAATCGATTCAATTTTTCAACTGGCACATAAGAGAAATTTACGCCTGCGCGTTTCATTACTTTCATTAGGTCTTTCATCAATTCGCTTGCGGCGTCTTTTTGAATGAAGACTTTGTCAACTTCTTTTCCTGCTTGAATAGCTTCGATTATTGCTCTGATTCCGAAGATTTGGTGTTCTTTTTCCATGGCGCAAAGATATAAAAAAAAACCATCCGTTTTAATGGATGGTTTTTAGAGAATTTTAGTTTGGGTTTAGTCTACATCCCAAAAAATTCTTGTTTGAAGTTTATTGCCGCCCATTGCATCAATAGCGTCTTCAACATTTGTTCTATTTACTGTGAATTCATTTATTGGATATGTAAATCTAATAGGAACTAGACCTTCAGCAGCAGGAACTGCACCGGTAGCTGCGATTAAACTCGGAACGTCTAATCTTCTATATGAAGTCCAAGCTTCAAATGGTCTATTGAAAAGAGCTAACCATGCTTGGATACCTATTTTTTGCTTCCAATCTCCTTCTGCAGTTGTATAGGCTACATCTGGATTGGCGAGATAAGCTGCTACACTCCCGCTGACTCCCCAAAACTCAAAAGAAGTTTCAATTCCTGTGTTATAAAATGTTTCTGCGGTTCCTCCAACTGAGTAGCCTCTAGCTGCCGCTTCAGCAAGATAGAAATTAACTTCAGCCGCATCGAAAAGAGTTGCTGGGTAATTTGCTACTCTAAATTTTTCACCTATTGCAGAAAAATTAGCTGCGGTATTTGCACCACCATTAAGACCACCAACATATGCTCCGTCTTTTAGGCTGAAGTATGCACTTCTGCGTTCATCTGATAATTCGTTTAGTTTGTCCACAATTGTTGATGATGCTACAAAATCATTTCTGTTACTGGCTACTAATTGTGCATATAAAGGATTGTAAAAGGGTGCTGCGTTATACGCAAAAACGGTATTGTCTGCATTTGTAAGTATTACTCCTGCGGTTACGGCACTTTCTATAGTTGTTCTTGCCAGCGCATCATCCACATCTGCTAAATTTATGCCGAGCTTAACTTTTAATGAATTAGCAAATAATTTCCATCCTGATACATCACCATCATATAGTAAATCACCGCTTGCGAATGATGATTGTGTGTCATCAAGTGCAGCGATCGCAACATCAAGTCTGGTAATTAGCTTTGGATAAATTGTTGCATCGTCATCATATTTTGGTAATACGTTAATTGGATCTAGAGCTTCTGTATATGGAATGTCTCCAAAAGTATCTACTAATATTTGGAATGTATATACTTCAAGAATCTCAACTATTGCAATTTTATTTGATTGTTGAATTGCCCAATCTGCTTCAGAGATTGCATTGGGTCTGCTTTCTTGATTGATTACATCTTTTGCGGTTTCCAAATTCCCAAGAACATCTCTAAATAAGTTATCCCATAAATTGTCAGGTACGGTTCTTTGAGTTAGGTTGTATCTTGATTCTTGAGGATATTGAGTAGCCGCCCAATATTGAACAAAAAATCTAAATGGATTTAAATTTACCTCTGGTGTAGTCATTTGGTCTACCAATTCTCTTTGAGCATTGGTTAATAAGGTTTCTGCAGGGACATCATAAGAGCGGTCTTTATTGTTGTTAAAGTCTTCTGCATCATTAGTGCAACCTATTGCCAAAAATAATGACAATGCTGCTATTGAATATTTTATTTTTTTCATTTTAGAAACTTGCTTTAATGTTAAACGAGATAACTCTTGTTGTAGGCATTACGCCTGATTGATATCCTTGCACATTTCCTGAAGAAGCCCCAGCTTCTGGATCAGCATCTGGTAAGTTTTTTTGTATAATCCAAAGATTATTACCTAATAAACTCATAGAAAAAGTTTTTATAAATGAATCTTTTAGTAAGGAACTTGGAAATGCATAAGTTATACTTGCTTCTCTTAATTTTATATAAGAAGCATCATACATAAAAGCTCTATTTGGGGTAACTCCAAATCCGTATGCAACTTCAACTCCATTTGTGTTAATACGAACATCATTTGGATCACCATTTTCATTTACACCAGGTAAAATAATACCTCCTCCATCAGCTAATGAGTTACGTACAGGATTGCCTAAATCATTATATCCAGCAGTACTATTATAAATACCTGTGTATTGTCCAAACGCTTGATCTAGAGAATAAACGTCACCACCGTGCTTAATGTCTACTAAAAATCCTACTGAGATATTTTTGTAAGTGAACTTATTATAGATTCCAGCAATCCAATCAGCTTGTATGTTTCCAATAACTTGGTCATCATTAATTAAATAAAGACCATCTGCTCCAACAACTTTGTTTCCATTTCCATCATATACGTAGTCAGTACTTCTAAAAGTTCCATAAGGCTGACCTATTGTTGCATTCAATGACATACCGCCTTGAAAAGTTGCTAGTTGAAGATTTTCTCTTCCAGCATCTAGAGAAACTACCTCATTTCTATTTTGTGACCAGTTTGCACGAATTTGCCATTCAAAATCTTCGGTTTGTATTGGAGTTCCAGTTAGCGCAATTTCGACACCTTTATTTTGAACTTCACCGGCATTAATTTGAGAGTTGCTATACCCTGTAGATGTTGACTGAGGAACTAAGAAAATTTGATCTTCAGTGTTGCTTTGATATACAGAAGCATCTAAGGTAAGTCTGTTTTGAAAGAATGAAGCTTCAATACCGAACTCTGTTGATTTTTGAGTTTCAGGCTTTAGGCTTTCAAAATCTACATATGTTGTGCTGTTTGAAAATGCTAGATTTCCATTTAAAATCCCTCCATTAATTTTAGCACCCAGCAGACCTGCGGCAGGGTCATTTCCAACAACTGCATAGTTAGCTCTTAATTTTAAGTTTGATAGCCAGTCTTTTTTGATCAATTCTGAAACAATAAAACTGCCCCCAATTGAATAGTAATCATAGGAACGATTACTTTTTGGCAAAGCTGTAGATACGTCATTGCGGTATGCTCCTTCTAAGAAGTAGGTTCTATCGTAATCAAGAGATAATTGACCATAAAATCCTTGTTTTTCATAATTGATCTCGCTTTCAATAGGAGCGATGTAAGAATTAGAATTTGCGAGTGTATATAATCCAGGGGTTACAAGTCCACCTGAAGTAGATCCATCAAAGGAATCGATTTTTGATTTAATAAAAGTTGTTCCAACTAAAGCTTTACCGCCAACTTTTCCAATAGTGAAATCATAATTTGCAATGAAATCATAGGTTGTTTGGAGAAAGTTTCTTGTGTAGAGTCTGTATCCCGAAGTTTCATCTAAAACAGGAACAGCTACACCAAATTCTTCCGCATGGCTACCAATATTTTTTCTGTATTCTTGTCTGTCATTGGATGAGTCAACAGTAACACGTCCTAATAAATTGAAATTTTTTGTTACGTTATAACTTAAATTACCACCTGTGAGTACCCTTGTGTGTTCATCTGATTGATAATTTTCATATCTGTCCCAATAAGGGTTGTTCCAATATGCAGGTGAGAGATCATTGTCAGGATCTGCATCTTGACCAGCGGGATCTACAAAATTCCATGTAATATTTTCTCTATTTCTGAAATACTCTTGTTTAAGTTCCTTGATGTCAACATTAGTTTGCCACCATTGTCTGAAACCGCCAATTAAGTTGTCTCCATATCCTACGCTGTTACGCCCTACAGTGCTTTGGTCAGTAAAATTTGCAAAAGCAGTAATTTTTAAGTTGTCTGAGAGGTTTCTAGTAAAGTTACCTGTAATAGCATTTTTATTTAAGCGACTATTTGGCAAAATTCCTCTTTCATTATTATTGGTATACCCAAAATTGAAAGTTGAATTGTCATCTCCGCCGTTAAAATTGATGTTGTTTACAGTTGAAAAAGAATCTTGAAAAAATTCTCTTGGATCATTTCTTCCAGCGGTCCATGGAGTTGGTCTTCCAAAATTTGGGTTCCCAGGAGCAAATGCATTCCATTGGTAAACCATTAAATTAGGGTCAAAAGCATTACCAAAGGAAGCATCGGCAGTAGTGTCAACTAACAAATCGTCAATTCCATCTCCGTTAACATCAACTGATGAAAAGCTATCGTCTCCTTCTTGTGTATAACCATTTGCGCCATATGATTTTTGATATTTTGGAAATGTTTTTCTGTCAAATGAACCAACTGATGTTGTAGAGCTAAATGAAATTCCAAGCCCAGAATTTAATTTTCCTTTTTTTGTTGTAATCATAATAGCCCCATTTGCGGCTTGACTACCGTATAGAGCTGTTGCGGCAGCTCCTTTGAGGACAGTTATTGATTCGATATTATTAGGATCAATATCTGACGCTGAATTACCAAAGTCAAAACCCACTCTTGATTTTGCTGCTTTGTCTTCATTTAGATTTGTATTGCTGACAGCTACACCATCAACAACAATCAGAGCTTGGTTGTTCCCTGAAATACTTTTGTTACCTCTAAGGACGATGTTAGTAGATCCTCCAAAGTTTGAATTAGCTCTAATTTCTAATCCAGCTACTTTTCCTGATAAGTTGTTTAAAAAGTTATTTGTGGGAGTAGTATTGACTGCTTCCCCGTCTACTTTTTGAGATGCATATCCCAAAGACTTTTTATCTCTTGAAATGCCTAAGGCTGTTACAACAACTGTTTCAAGGTCAGTTGCATCATCTGCTAGTTTAACTGCTAGATTTGTCGATGTAGCAGTCATTTCAGATGTCTTCATTCCAATAAAAGTAAAAACAAGTACATCTGTAGGTGCAGCCTGAATTTGGAACTTACCGTCAAAATCTGTCTGAGTTCCTTCTGTAGTGCCTTTTATTACGACACTAACCCCTGGAAGCGGCAAGCTACTGGCATCTGTTACAGTACCAGTAACAGTTCTTTGTTGCGCAAATGCAATTTGCGCGATTAACGCTATAGACAGCGTCAAAAACCAATTAAGTTTTGTTTTCATTATATATTAAGGTTTGATTAGTTATCTCAAATTTCTTAATAAAACATTAACAAAGCAATAGTTATTTTTAATATTTTTTTTGTAAATTAAGGAATTGAAGGAAAATTGTGTTAAAATCTTGCTTTAAAGCTGATGTGAACAATCGAATTTGAAAGTTTTATTTCTTGATTTCCAGTACTTCCATTTGCATATACTAAGTTAAATAGTCCGTTTTTAGTAAGAAGGCCAAATCCAAAACCTAGTCCTAGTAATTTGCCTTCATTATCGGTAGTTTGGTCTTGAAAGTACCCAAAATCAATTATAGAATGGACATAAATTGTGGGTGCGAGTACATATCGGTACTCTGTTAAAATAGAAGAGAATAAGTTTGCCTGAAGGCTGTTTTCATTAAATCCTCTAATTGAATTGATTCCTCCAAAACGGAATAATTCATTAGTTATATAGTTTTGGCTTTGTAAATAATAACTTTGACTTTTTATATTTAGAATGTTTTTCTCATTGAGATATAGATTGTGCCGCAAGTCTCCGTTAATAAAAAACTGATTGTTTGTGGCTGTTTCTGAATTTCGTTTTCCTGTCCCGGCTTTTATGTTGATGATGGTCTTTTCAGGAAAAAAATAATCGTCGCCCTTGTATTGCGTGAATTCAAAATTTCCTGTGATAAACGAATTGTCAAAATCGGCGATAGAAGAAGTGCTTAAATTTTGAATATCACTAGATTCTGCTGATTGATAACCCAAATAAACTTTAGTGTTAAAATTGAAATAATAGCCTAGTTCAATTGCAGTCTGTGTATTTTGAAAGGTGCTGTCTTGTTTGAAGATGTTCAATTGCCCTTTAATTCCGAGCGGGCTTTTGAAGATATAAGGAAGTTCTAGTGAAGCATTAAAAGTTGTTTGTTTGTTTCCGTCGCTTTTCCAATACAAATTAAACCTTTCGCCAACATTTAAGGAGTTGACTAAGAGCAAGTCCAGATAGCCATTTATTTTTACATCGCCATTGTCGTTATTCCCAAAACCAATGAATCCGTCGAAACGATTTGGTTTTGATTTTTCTACATAAACATACACTTTTGTGGTGTCTTTGGTGAATAAAATTTCTGGATATTTTGTCTGATTTACAAATTGAAATTTGTCAAAATCATCATGAATTTTTTTTAAAGTTTCTTGGTTGAAAACCTTATTTCTATAACGACGCTTGATTTCCTTTTTATGTCCTTCCGGAAATTTGTCATAACCATTAATTACTATATCATTCACTTTGCGAAGTTTTTCATTTTTAAAAAACAGATCGGCAGTCAAAAAGTTTTTTTCTCTCTTTAAATTTGTCAATTGCAATTTTGCTAATGAATATCCTTTTTTTTCTAATTTCTGCAGAGTGGAATTCATAAAAGTTTCTGTTTGAGATAATGGCACTGTAAGAGTGTCTTTCTCTGGTAAAAAACCGAGTTTTTTTAATTCTGAATTTCTACCTATATATATATGTATAAACTTTGTCCTTTCACCAAATTTAAAATGAGCATGAAAAGAGCTGTCATTTTCTTTTTTGTTCTCTAAAACTTCATTTTCTAAAAAACCGAAACGTTTTAATTTTTCAGAAAGATTATTTGTTTCTTCTAAAATTGATTTTGCATTGGCATGTTTTTTTGAATATCCTATCGAATCAATAACTTTGGTTTCTTCTTCAGATTCTCCAGATATTTTTAAATGCAAGTTTTGTCCAAAACTTTGGAGGCTGAAAAAGAAGAATATAAGAGGAATGAGTTTTTTCAAAAGGGAATTAAATTATTTAAAAGCAAGCAAATTATGTTTGTAAAAGTAACGCAAAAAATGAAGGAATAATATATTCAAAAAATATTATTGGCGAATAGGATTGAAAATTAATGAATTAAGGTTTGTTTAAAAAAAAAATATTCATACATTTGCAACCCCGTAAAAAGCGGGAAAATTAAATCATAATATATTTTAGTATTAATTATGCCAACAATTCAACAATTAGTAAGAACTGGAAGAACTCAGATGACTAAGAAGAGTAAATCGGTTGCTTTAGATTCTTGTCCTCAAAGAAGAGGGGTTTGTACGCGTGTTTACACTACTACACCAAAAAAACCAAACTCTGCAATGCGTAAAGTAGCGCGTGTACGTTTGACAAATGGTAATGAAGTGAATGCTTACATCCCTGGAGAAGGACACAATCTACAAGAGCACTCGATAGTATTAGTTAGGGGTGGAAGGGTAAAAGATTTACCAGGAGTTAGATACCACATCGTTCGTGGAGCGCTTGATACATCAGGTGTTGCGGGAAGAACGCAAAGAAGATCTAAGTATGGTGCTAAACGCCCAAAAGAAGCAAAAAAGTAATCTTAAACACGTTATAAGTTAAAAGGGCACGTTTTTATACGATGAACATTAGCGAGTAACAAAAAAACGAAGAAATGAGAAAAAGACAGGCCAAAAAAAGACCTCTTTTGCCAGATCCAAAATTTAACGATCAGTTAGTAACACGTTTCGTGAACAACTTGATGTGGGATGGTAAAAAATCAACTGCTTTCAAAGTATTCTATGATGCATTAGAAATCGTAGAAAACAAGAAACAAGACGCAGAAAAATCTTCATTGGAAATCTGGAAAGATGCCTTGACAAACGTTATGCCTCACGTAGAAGTACGTAGCCGTAGAGTTGGTGGAGCTACATTCCAAATCCCAATGCAAATCAGACCAGACAGAAAAATCTCTATGGCAATGAAGTGGATGATACTTTATGCACGTAGAAGAAATGAGAAATCTATGGCTCAAAAACTAGCTTCTGAAGTTTTAGCTGCTGCTAAAGAAGAAGGTGCTGCTGTTAAAAAGAGAATGGATACTCACAAAATGGCTGAAGCAAACAAAGCATTCTCTCACTTTAGATTTTAATCATTAAGAAATGGCTAGAGATTTAAAATACACAAGAAATATCGGGATTGCTGCTCACATTGATGCTGGTAAAACAACAACAACTGAGCGTATTCTTTTTTATACTGGAAAATCACACAAAATTGGTGAGGTGCACGATGGTGCTGCAACAATGGACTGGATGGCACAAGAGCAGGAAAGAGGTATTACAATTACTTCTGCTGCGACAACTTGCGAATGGAACTTTCCAACTGAGCAAGGAAAAGTGCTTCCTGAAACATTGCCTTATCACTTTAATATCATTGATACTCCTGGACACGTTGATTTTACCGTAGAGGTAAACCGTTCTTTGAGAGTATTAGATGGATTGGTTTTCTTGTTTAGTGCAGTTGATGGTGTTGAACCTCAGTCTGAGACTAACTGGAGGCTTGCTGATCAATACAGAGTTCCGCGTATGGGATTCGTTAATAAGATGGACCGTCAAGGATCTAACTTTTTAGGGGTATGTCAACAAGTTAGAGATATGCTAAAATCAAACGCAGTTGCAATCACTTTGCCAATCGGTGAAGAGAATGATTTCAAAGGTGTTGTAGATTTAGTAAAAAACCAAGCTATTGTTTGGCATGATGCAACTCAAGGAGCTACTTTCGATATTATCGAAATTCCTGCTGATATGGTTGCAGAGGTTAAAGAATACAGAGATATTCTTATTGAAGCAGTTGCTGATTATGATGAGAATCTTCTTGATAAATACATGGAAAATCCAGACTCTATCACTGAAGAGGAAATTAATAACGCTTTAAGAGCGGCTACTATGGACATGGCTATCATCCCAATGATCGCTGGTTCTTCTTTCAAAAACAAAGGAGTTCAATTCATGTTAGATGCGGTTTGTAAGTATTTGCCGTCTCCAATGGACAAAGAAGGTATCGAAGGAATTCATCCTGATGATGCTGAATTGTTAGAGGAAGATCAAACAAAAATCTTGCGTAAGCCAGATGTAAAAGAGCCTTTCGCTGCTTTGGCATTTAAGATTGCTACTGACCCATTCGTAGGTCGTTTGGCTTTCTTCCGTGCTTATTCAGGGAGACTTGATGCTGGATCTTATGTGTTGAATACGCGTTCTGGAAACAAAGAAAGAATTTCTCGTATCTATCAAATGCATGCTAACAAACAAAATCCAATCGAGTACATCGAAGCTGGAGATATTGGAGCTGCAGTTGGGTTTAAAGATATCAAAACTGGAGATACATTGTGTGATGAAAAACACCCGATCATTCTTGAGTCAATGAAATTCCCTGCACCGGTAATTGGTATTGCTATTGAGCCTAAAACAAAAGCTGACGTAGATAAAATGGGTATGGCTTTGGCTAAATTAGCTGAAGAAGATCCAACGTTTACAGTTAGAACTGATGAGGCTTCTGGTCAGACAATTATCTCGGGTATGGGTGAGCTTCACTTGGATATCCTTGTAGATCGTATGAAACGTGAATTTAAAGTTGAAGTTAACCAAGGTGAGCCTCAAGTTGAATATAAAGAAGCGTTTACAAAATCTGCTCAACATAGAGAAACTTACAAAAAACAATCAGGTGGTCGTGGTAAATTCGGTGATATCGTATTTAAACTTGAACCAGCAGAAGAAGTTGATGGTAAAGTTCCTGTAGGATTGCAGTTTATCAATGCGGTTAAAGGTGGTAACGTTCCTAAAGAATATATCCCATCTGTAGAAAAAGGTTTCAGAGAAGCTATGAAAACTGGTCCTTTAGCAGGATACCAAGTAGATAGCTTGAAAGTAACTTTGTTGGATGGATCTTTCCACCCGGTGGATTCTGATGCGCTTTCTTTTGAATTAGCGGCAAGAATGGGTTATAGAGAAGTGGCTAAAGCTGCTGGAGCTGTAATTCTTGAGCCAATCATGAAAATGGAAGTGATTACACCAGAAGAAAACATGGGAGATATCGTTGGTGATATCAACCGTCGTAGAGGTCAAGTGAATGATATGGGTGACAGAAATGGTGCTAAAACTATCAAAGCAGATGTGCCTTTATCTGAAATGTTTGGTTATGTAACAACATTAAGGACATTGTCATCAGGTAGAGCTACTTCAACAATGGAGTTTTCTCACTATGCTGAAACACCTTCTAATATATCTGAAGCGGTAATCAAAAAAGCAAAAGGTAACGCTTAATTCTAAAGAAAATGAGTCAAAAAATCAGAATAAAATTAAAATCTTACGATCACATGTTGGTAGATAAGTCTGCTGAGAAGATTGTAAAAACCGTAAAAAGTACGGGTGCGGTTGTAACGGGTCCAATTCCATTGCCAACTCACAAAAAACTTTTCACAGTATTGCGTTCTCCGCACGTTAACAAAAAAGCGAGAGAGCAATTTGAGGTAATGTCATACAAAAGATTGATTGACATTTATTCTTCTTCATCAAAAACAATTGACGCCCTAATGAAATTAGAGTTGCCAAGTGGAGTAGAAGTAGAGATCAAAGTATAATTATATTATATTTTTTATAAAAAAAGCGAGACAGAAATGTTTCGCTTTTTTGTTGTTAATAGGTTTAAGATTAAAATTTCTATACAATAATTTTTAATTAATTTTTTACTGTAATCTCTTTTGTGGTAAGGATTTCTATGATTTTTTATTTATAGAAAAATAGCAATATTTTAAAAATTATTGATTAACGGTAAAATGTAAAATCCTTCGACAGGCATTCTGATTTTTTCTTAGATTGTAATAATCAGCTATTTAATTTTCATAACTGTTTGGTATATTCAATTTTAATAGCTACTTTTGCACTCCCTGTTTGGAAACTTATGTGTTTTTCAAATTGAAGGGAATTTTAGTAATCAATAATTAATATTTATGTCTGGGTTAATTGGTAGAAAAATCGGCATGACTAGCATTTTCGACGAAAACGGGAAAAACATTCCTTGTACAGTAATCGAAGCTGGACCATGCGTTGTTACCCAAGTCAGAACCAAAGGTGTTGACGGGTATGAAGCGTTACAACTTGGTTTCGATGACAAAAACGAGAAGCATTCCACTAAAGCGGCTACTGGTCACTTTAAAAAAGCTGGGACTGTTGCGAAGAAAAAAGTCGTTGAATTCAAGTTTGAGAACGAGTACAATTTAGGTGATGTATTAACAGTAGATGTTTTTGCAGAAGGTGAATTTGTAGATGTTCAAGGTGTGTCTAAAGGTAAAGGTTTTCAAGGAGTTGTGAAACGTCACGGTTTTGGTGGTGTTGGACAAGCAACTCACGGTCAACACAATCGTTTAAGAGCGCCAGGATCTGTAGGAGCTTCTTCTTATCCTTCTAGAGTATTCAAAGGAATGCGTATGGCGGGAAGAATGGGAACTGATAATGTAACGGTTCAAAACTTAAGAGTTTTGAAAGTTGTTGCTGACAAGAACCTACTTTTAGTTAAAGGATGTGTTCCAGGACACACTAACTCTTATGTAATCATTCAGAAGTAATGGAAGTAAAAGTTTTAAATTTCAACGGAAAAGAAACTGGCAGAACGATCACTCTTTCTGATTCAGTATTCGCAATTGAGCCAAATAATCACGCAGTATACCTTGATGTGAAGCAATATCTTGCTAATCAAAGACAAGGAACGCACAAAGCTAAAGAAAGAGCTGAAGTTGCGGGATCTACTCGTAAGATTAAAAAGCAAAAAGGAACTGGTACAGCTCGTGCTGGTAGTGCAAAAAACCCATTGTTTAAAGGTGGAGGTACAGTTTTCGGTCCAAGACCAAGAAGTTATTCATTCAAATTGAATAAAAGCTTGAAAAGATTGGCGAGAAAATCTGCTTTCTCAATCAAAGCAAAAGAATCAAATATTACAGTTCTAGAAGACTTTACTTTTGATGCTCCAAACACTAAAAATTTCATTAACGTTTTGAAAGCTTTAGGGTTAGAGAATAAAAAATCTTTATTCGTGTTGGGAGAGTCAAATAAAAATGTATATTTGTCATCACGTAATTTGAAGACATCTAGTGTTATAAGTAGTTCAGAATTAAGTACTTATGCTATTTTAAATGCAAATAATTTAGTGCTTTTAGAAGGATCTTTAGAAGGAATTGAAGAAAATTTAAGCAAATAATAAGCTATGAGTATTATAATTAAACCAATTATCACAGAAAAAATCACTAAAGATGGTGAGGTTTTCAATCGTTTTGGATTTATTGTAGATAAAAAAGCAAACAAAATTCAAATTAAGAATGCTGTAGAGGCTGCTTATGGGATTTCTGTTGTTGAAGTAAATACAATGAACTACAGAGCTGATAGATCAACAAAGTACACTAAGAGTGGTATCATTAATGGAAAGACTAATGCTTATAAAAAAGCAATTGTTCAAGTACAAGAAGGAGAAACCATCGATTTTTATAATAATATCTAAAATAAGGCAGAAACATGTCAGTTAGAAAATTAAAACCTATTACCCCGGGTCAGCGTTTTAGAGTTGTTAATGGTTTTGACGCCATTACAACTGATAAGCCGGAGCGTTCATTGATCGCACCGATAAAAAACTCAGGCGGTAGAAATAGTCAAGGAAAGATGACCATGCGTTATACGGGTGGTGGTCACAAGCAGAGATATCGTATCATTGATTTCAAAAGAACTAAAGATGGAATTCCAGCTTCAGTAAAATCTATTGAATATGATCCGAATCGTACTGCGTTTATCGCTTTGTTGGCTTATGCTGATGGAGAGAAAACTTATATTATCGCACAAAACGGATTGCAAGTTGGTCAGAAAGTAGTTTCTGGATCAGAAGCGGCTCCAGAAATCGGTAATACTTTGCCTTTGAGTAAAATTCCTTTGGGAACTGTTATCTCTTGTATTGAGTTGCGTCCAGGTCAAGGAGCTGTAATTGCTCGTTCTGCTGGAACTTTCGCTCAATTAATGGCAAGAGATGGAAAATATGCTACAATCAAAATGCCTTCAGGTGAAACAAGATTAATCTTGCTTACTTGTTCAGCTACAATTGGAGCAGTATCTAATTCTGATCATCAATTAGTTGTATCTGGAAAAGCAGGTAGATCTAGATGGTTAGGTAGAAGACCAAGAACAAGACCAGTTGCAATGAACCCTGTCGATCACCCAATGGGTGGTGGTGAAGGACGTTCTTCTGGAGGACACCCGCGTTCTAGAAACGGAATACCTGCTAAAGGTTATAGAACCCGTTCTAAGAAAAACCCGAGTAACAAGTATATCGTAGAACGTAGAAAGAAATAATAAGATATGGCACGTTCATTAAAAAAAGGACCTTTTGTTCACTATAAGTTAGATAAAAAAGTTCAAGAAAATATTGAAAAAGGTAATAAAGGAGTTGTAAAGACATGGTCTAGAGCTTCTATGATTACTCCAGATTTTGTTGGGCAAACTATCGCAGTTCACAACGGTCGTCAGTTTGTACCAGTTTACGTAACAGAAAACATGGTAGGTCACAAATTAGGAGAATTTTCACCAACAAGATCTTTTAGAGGTCACGCTGGAGCAAAAAACAAAGGTAAAAAATAAGAAGCAATGGGAGTTCGTAAAAGAGAAAGAGCTGAAGGCATCAAAGAAGCTAACAAGCAGATTGCCTTCGCAAAATTGAATAACTGCCCTACTTCACCTAGAAAAATGCGTTTAGTAGCAGATCTAGTAAGAGGTCAGAAAGTGGAAAGAGCTTTGAATATATTAAGATTCAGTTCTAAAGAAGCTTCAAGAAAGTTAGAGAAACTTTTGTTATCTGCAATCAACAATTGGGAGCAGAAAAATGCAGAAGGTAACGTAGCTGAAGCAGGCTTAATCGTTAAAGAGATCAGAGTAGATGGTGGAATGATGTTGAAAAGACTTCGTCCAGCTCCACAAGGTCGCGCACACAGAATTAGAAAACGTTCTAACCACGTAACAATCGTATTAGGACAATTAGATAACACACAAGCAAATAATTAAGATGGGACAAAAGACAAATCCAATTGGAAATAGACTTGGTATCATCAGAGGATGGGACTCTAACTGGTATGGTGGGAATGACTACGGTGATAAACTTGCCGAAGACTACAAAATCAGAAAGTATATCCATGCTCGTTTATCAAAAGCTAGTGTATCAAAAGTAATTATTGAGAGAACTTTGAAACTTGTAACCGTTACTATCACTACTGCTAGACCTGGTATTATTATCGGAAAAGGTGGCCAAGAGGTAGACAAGTTGAAAGAAGAACTTAAGAAAGTTACTGACAAAGAGGTTCAAATCAACATCTTTGAAATCAAAAGACCAGAACTAGATGCTTACTTAGTAGGAACTAGTATCGCTCGTCAAATTGAAAGTCGTATTTCATACAGAAGAGCAATTAAAATGGCTATTGCTGCTGCAATGCGTATGAACGCAGAAGGTATCAAAGTTTTAATTTCAGGTCGTTTGAATGGTGCTGAAATGGCACGTTCAGAAGGTTTCAAAGAAGGACGTGTTCCTTTATCAACTTTCAGAGCTGACATCGATTACGCTTTGGCTGAAGCGCATACTACTTATGGTAGAATGGGAATCAAAGTGTGGATCATGAAAGGTGAAGTTTACGGTAAGAGAGATCTATCTCCACTTGTTGGAATGGATAAAAAACAAGCCGGTGCTGGTGGAAAAGGTGGAGATTCTCCAAGAGGAGATCGCAAACCTTTCAACAAAGACAGAAAACCTGGTGCAGACCGTAAAAGAAAGTAATTTTTAAATTAAAGAAAAATGTTACAGCCTAAAAGAACAAAATACCGCAAGGTACAGAAGGGTAAAATGAAAGGAAACTCTCAAAGAGGGCATGAACTTTCTAATGGAATGTTTGGTATTAAATCTGTACATGAAGATGGAATGTTCTTAACTTCTCGTCAAATTGAAGCAGCTCGTATCGCTGCAACTCGTTTCATGAAAAGAGAAGGACAATTATGGATCAAAATATTTCCAGACAAACCAATCACAAAGAAACCTCTAGAGGTACGTATGGGTAAAGGTAAAGGTGCCGTAGAATATTGGGCAGCTGTTGTTAAACCAGGAAGAATTATGTTTGAAGTTGGTGGAGTTCCTTTGTCAGTTGCAAAAGAGGCGTTACGTCTTGCAGCTCAAAAGCTTCCAGTAAAAACTAAATTCGTCGTTGCTAGAGATTTCGAAGCATAATTAATATTTATTATGAAACAATCAGAAATTAAAGATCTGTCTATTGCTGAATTACAAGAGAAACTTTCTCAGCTTAAGAAGACATATGCCGACTTAAAAACCGCTCATACTATCTCTCCAATCGAAAACCCACTTCAATTAAGAGGTGTAAGAAGATCGGTTGCTAGAGTAGCTACTGAGATAAGCAAAAGAGATTTACAATAATTGTATTCTGCTCAAAGATGGAAGATAAAAGAAATTTAAGAAAAGAAAGAGTTGGGGTTGTTACTAGCAACAAAATGGAGAAATCTATTGTTGTTTCTGAAACAAGAAAAGTAAAACACCCACTATACGGTAAGTTCGTGTTGAAAACAAAAAAATACGTTGCACACGACGAAACAAACGACTGTAACATTGGAGATACTGTAAGAATTAGCGAAACGCGTCCTTTAAGTAAATTGAAATGTTGGAGATTAGTTGAAATCATTGAAAGAGCTAAATAATTATGGTACAACAAGAATCAAGACTAAAAGTAGCAGATAACACAGGAGCTAAAGAAGTTTTAACTATCCGTGTTTTAGGAGGTACCAAAAGAAGGTATGCCTCTGTTGGTGACAAGATTGTAGTTTCTATCAAAGATACATCTCCTAACGGAAGCGTTAAAAAAGGAGCTGTTTCAACTGCAGTTGTTGTACGTACCAAAAAAGAAGTGAGAAGAGCCGATGGTTCTTATATCCGTTTCGATGATAATGCATGTGTTCTTTTGAACGCTGCAGGAGAAATGAGAGGAACTCGTGTTTTTGGTCCGGTAGCAAGAGAACTTCGTGAAAAACAATTCATGAAAATTGTATCATTAGCACCAGAAGTGCTTTAATTATTTGCAAGATGATAAAGCTAAAAATCAAATCAGGAGATATCGTAAGAGTAATTGCTGGAGACCATAAAGGTACTGAAGGTAAAGTTTTGCGTGTAGACCGTGAGAAAAATAAAGCGATCGTTGAAGGTGCTAACATGGTTTCAAAACATACAAAACCAAGTGCAAAAAGCCCTCAAGGTGGAATCGTTAAGAAAGAAGCTCCAATTCATATTTCTAACCTGTCTCTTATAGATCCTAAAACTAAGGAAGCTACAAAGACAGGAACTAGAGTTGAAGGAGATAAGAAAGTAAGATTTGCAAAAAAATCTAATCAAGTACTATAGTAATGGAGTATACACCTAGACTAAAACAGGAATATAAAGACAGAGTTATCTCTGCTCTTAAGGAAGAATTCGGTTACAAAAACGTAATGCAAGTTCCAAAACTTGAAAAAATCGTTTTAAGTAAAGGAGTTGGTGCTGCTGTATCTGATAAAAAACTTATTGACTATGCGGTTGATGAGTTGACAAAAATCACAGGTCAAAAAGCAGTATCTACTATCTCTAAGAAAGACGTTGCGTCATTCAAATTGAGAAAAGGAATGCCAATTGGTGCAAAAGTAACTTTGCGTGGAGAAAGAATGTATGAGTTTTTAGATAGACTTATCACTTCTTCTTTACCACGTGTAAGAGATTTTAGCGGAATTAAGGCTACTGGTTTTGATGGAAGAGGAAATTACAACCTTGGAGTTTTGGAACAAATCATTTTCCCGGAAATTGATATTGATAAAGTTAACAAAATCTCAGGAATGGATATTACCTTCGTAACATCTGCAAAAACAGATAAAGAAGCAAAATCATTATTAGCAGAATTAGGTTTACCTTTTAAAAAGAATTAAGACATGGCTAAAGAATCAATGAAAGCCCGTGAGGTGAAAAGAGAAAAAACGGTAGCAAAGTATGCTGAGAAAAGAAAAGCTTTGAAAGAAGCTGGAGATTTTGAAGGTTTGCAAAAATTACCGAAAAATGCTTCTCCAGTTCGTATGCACAACCGTTGCAAATTAACAGGCAGACCTAGAGGGTATATGCGTCAATTCGGAATTTCACGTGTAACTTTCCGTGAAATGGCTAATAATGGACTAATTCCAGGTGTTAAAAAAGCAAGCTGGTAAAAATATTATTTGCGATTTTGATATTTCAACAGATAGTTGTAAGTTTGCCCGATTTTTGTCGGCAACCTGACAGCTATCTGTTGATTAATTAATAAGTAGAGTTTTAATGGTTTCAGGTTCTACCGGATGGTCCGGGATGAATACCAAAACCGCAATTTTATACATATGTATACAGATCCTATTGCGGATTATTTGACAAGGGTAAGAAACGCTGTGGCTGCAAACCACAAAGTTGTTGAGATTCCTGCATCTAATCTAAAAAAAGAAATAACAAAGATCTTATTTGATCAAGGTTATATCTTAAGTTACAAATTTGAAGACAACGCTGTACAGGGTTCGATCAAAATTGCTTTGAAGTATGATAAAGATACTAAGGAGTCAGTGATTAGAGACTTACAGAGAATTAGTAAACCAGGTTTACGTAAGTATGCAGGTTCTAGCGAAATTCCACGTATCCTTAACGGATTGGGGATCGCAATTGTTTCTACATCAAAAGGTTTGATGACTGGAAAACAAGCCAAACAACTTAATGTTGGTGGTGAAGTAATTTGTTACGTATACTAATAAAAAGCTAAACGATGTCAAGAATAGGAAAAAATCCCGTTGTAATCCCTGCTGGAGTAACTGTTGAAGTTGCTGAAGGTGTGATTACTGTAAAAGGAAAATTAGGTCAACTTACTCAGGAATTTTCTGATGTAACTGTAAAAGTTGAAGATGGTCAAGTTCTAGTTGAAAGATCATCTGATCATAAAGACCAAAGAGCAAAGCACGGATTATACAGATCACTTGTAAACAATATGATTATTGGTGTGTCTGAAGGTTTTACTAAATCATTAGAATTGGTTGGAGTTGGTTATAGAGCTTCAAATCAAGGAAATAAATTAGATTTAGCTCTAGGATTCTCACATAATATCGTTTTAGACATTGCTCCAGAGGTGACTTTGGAAACGATTTCTGAAAAAGGTAAGAACCCAATCGTTAAATTAACATCTTTTGATAAACAACTTGTAGGGCAGGTAGCGGCTAAGATTAGAGCTTTCCGTAAACCAGAACCTTACAAAGGAAAAGGAGTTAAGTTTGTTGGTGAAGTATTAAGAAGAAAAGCAGGTAAATCAGCTTAAAAATAGAAAGATTATGTCATTAACAAAATCTGAAAGAAGACAGAGAATTAAATTCAGAATCAGAAAAATTGTAAGCGGTACTGCTGCTAAACCAAGATTATCTGTATTTAGAAGTAATAAAGAAATCTACGCACAACTAATTGATGATGTGAACGGAGTAACTTTATTAGCTGCATCTTCAAGAGAAAAAGAAGTAAGTAAAGGTACAAACGTTGAAGTAGCTGCATCAGTTGGAAAATTGGTAGGTGAAAAAGCTTTAAAAGCTGGTATTGATACAGTGACTTTCGATAGAGGAGGTTATTTATACCACGGACGTATTCAATCATTAGCGGAAGGTGCGAGAGCAGCTGGACTTAAATTCTAATATAGTATGTCTAATAGTAAATACAAAAATGTAGAGTTAGTAAAACCTAGTGGTCTTGAATTGAAAGATCGTTTGGTAAGTGTTAATCGTGTTACTAAAGTTACAAAAGGTGGTAGAGCTTTCGGTTTTTCTGCAATTGTAGTGGTAGGTGATGAAAACGGAGTAGTTGGGCATGGATTAGGAAAATCTAAAGACGTTTCTGAAGCAATTGCGAAAGCAGTGGAAGATGCTAAGAAAAATTTAGTAAAAATTCCTTTGAATGGTCAATCTGTTCCTCACGAGCAAAAAGGTAAATTTGGTGGAGCGCGTGTATTCTTAATTCCTGCCTCTCATGGTACAGGAGTTATTGCTGGTGGAGCTGTTCGTTCAGTTCTTGAATCAGTAGGAATTCATGACGTATTATCAAAATCTCAAGGTTCTTCTAATCCTCATAACGTAGTTAAAGCAACTTTTGATGCTTTATTGCAAATGAGAAGCGCTCATACTGTTGCAAAACAAAGAGGTGTTTCTTTAGAGAAAGTTTTTAAAGGTTAATTCAAGGAAATTATGGCAAAATTATTAGTAAAACAAGTTAGAAGCAAAATCAATTGCCCTCTTACTCAAAAAAGAGGTCTTGAGGCTTTAGGTCTTCGTAAAATGGGACAAGTTGTGGAGCATGATTCAAACCCTGCTATCCTTGGGATGATAAACAAAGTAAAACACTTAGTTTCTGTTGAAGAAGCTAAATAACAAATTATAGTTATGAATTTAAGTAACTTACAACCTGCTGAAGGTTCTACACACAATCAAAATAAAAGATTAGGTAGAGGAGAAGGTTCTGGTAAAGGTGGTACTTCTGCAAGAGGTCACAAAGGAGCAAAATCTCGTTCTGGTTATTCTAAGAAGATTGGTTTTGAAGGTGGTCAAATGCCACTTCAAAGACGTGTGCCTAAGTTTGGTTTTACAAACATCAATCGTAAAGAATACGAAGGTGTAAACCTTGACACGCTTCAAGCTTTAGTTGATAACGGAATTATTACTGACGGAACTGTTGATATGACAGTTTTTGTAACAAACCGTTTAGCAACTAAAAACGAAATCGTAAAGATTTTGGGTAGAGGTGAATTAACAACTAAATTAAAGGTAACCGCTCATAAATTTACTGCTACTGCAAAAGCTGCTATTGAAGCTGCTGGTGGAGAAGCTGTAACTTTATAATTCTTATAGTTAAGATGAAGAAATTTATAGAATCGTTAAGCAATGCTTGGAAAATTGAAGAACTAAAAAATAGAATTTTAGTGACTCTTGGTCTGTTATTGGTATACCGTTTTGGTGCACAAGTAACACTTCCAGGTATTGATGCGACTAAGTTAAATGGACTTACTGATCAAACTAAAGAAGGGATTGGATGGCTAATCGATGTATTTACAGGTGGTGCGTTTTCGCAAGCATCTGTATTTGCATTGGGTATTATGCCATATATTTCTGCATCTATCGTTGTTCAATTGATGGGTATCGCTGTGCCTTACCTTCAAAAACTTCAAAAAGATGGAGAAAGTGGCAGAAAGAAAATGAATCAAATCACTCGTTGGTTGACTATTGTTATTACTTTAGTTCAAGCTCCGGGTTATATTTTCAATCTATACAGAACTTTGCCAGGAGAAGCTTTCCTTTCTAATGTTAATCCAGGATTGATCTCGCCTTTTGCGTTCCAGTTTTTATCTGTGGTAATACTTGTTTCAGGTACTATCTTCGCAATGTGGTTGGGTGAAAAAATTACTGATAAAGGAATTGGAAACGGAATCTCATTATTGATTATGGTTGGAATTATCTCTAGAATGCCACAAGCATTCATCCAAGAGTTTTCAACTAGGGTAACAAACAATAATGGTGGACCAATGTTATTAGTTTTCGAAGTAATAATTTGGCTTTTGGTAATCGTAGCTTGTATCTTATTAGTGATGGCCGTGCGAAAAATTCCTGTACAATACGCTCGTCGTACTGCTTCTGGAGAATTCGAGCAAGCTGGAAACAGACAATGGATTCCATTAAAGCTTAATGCTTCTGGAGTTATGCCTATCATTTTTGCGCAAGCAATTATGTTTATTCCTGCAGCTTTAGCTGGCTTATCTACTTCAGAGACAGCGACTTCTGTTAGTACGGCATTCCAGAATATTTTTGGATGGCAGTATAATTTAGTTTTTGCTTTATTAATCGTAGTTTTTACTTACTTTTACACCGCAATTACGGTACCTACAAATAAGATGGCAGATGACTTGAAAAGAAGCGGTGGTTTTATCCCAGGAATTAGACCTGGAGCTGAAACTTCTGAATTCTTGGATAAGATTATGTCATTAGTAACATTTCCAGGCTCATTATTTCTTGCTTTAATAGCTGTGTTCCCAGCAATTGTTGTAAGTGTTTTAGATGTTCAACCATCTTGGGCTTTATTTTACGGTGGTACATCGTTATTGATTATGGTGGGAGTTGCAAGTGATACGATCCAACAAATTAACTCATATTTGTTGAACAAGCATTACGACGGTCTGATGAAGAGCGGTAAAAACAGAAAAGCAGTAGCTTAATTTATGGCAAAACAATCAGCAATAGAACAAGACGGATCTATCATTGAAGCATTATCAAATGCGATGTTCCGTGTAGAGTTAGAAAATGGACATATTGTGATCGCTCACATTTCTGGGAAAATGCGTATGCACTACATCAAATTATTGCCTGGCGATAAAGTGAAACTAGAAATGAGCCCTTACGATTTGTCAAAAGCAAGAATTACTTATAGATATTAAGGATATGAAAGTTAGAGCTTCAGTAAAAAAGAGAAGTGCCGAGTGCAAGATTGTGCGAAGAAAAGGCAGATTATACGTGATTAACAAAAAGAATCCTAGATTTAAACAAAGACAAGGATAGTTATGGCAAGAATAGCAGGGGTAGATATCCCAAAAAACAAAAGAGGAGTTATCGCTTTAACTTATATCTTCGGAATAGGAAGAAGTAGAGCTATCGAGATTTTAGAGAAAGCTCAGGTAAGCCAAGATAAAAAAGTTCAAGATTGGAATGATGACGAGATCGGAGGAATTCGTGAAGCTGTTTCTTTTTTCAAAATTGAAGGTGAATTACGTTCAGAAATTTCATTAAACATCAAACGTTTGATGGATATCGGATGCTACAGAGGAATTCGTCACAGATCTGGTCTTCCATTAAGAGGACAAAGAACTAAGAACAACTCAAGAACAAGAAAAGGTAAAAGAAAAACTGTTGCTAACAAGAAAAAAGCAACTAAATAATAAGTAATATGGCTAAAGCAACTGCAAAAAAACGTAAAGTTATCGTTGAATCAACGGGAGAAGCTCATATTTCTGCTACCTTTAATAACATCATCATTTCTTTGACAAACAAAAAAGGTGAAGTTATTTCTTGGTCTTCAGCTGGTAAAATGGGCTTTAGAGGTTCTAAAAAGAACACTCCATATGCAGCTCAAATGGCAGCAGAAGATTGTAGTAAAGTAGCGTTAGAGGCTGGACTTAAAAAAGTGAAAGTTTATGTAAAAGGACCAGGAAACGGACGTGAGTCTGCTATCCGTTCACTACATAACGGTGGAATCGAAGTAACTGAAATCATTGACGTTACTCCAATGCCTCACAACGGATGTCGTCCTCCAAAAAGACGTAGAGTTTAATTATATTTAAGTATAACTAGGTAGATAACAGATTATCGGAGGATATGACCTGAATTCATAATCTCTACCTTAATTTAATTTTTAGAAATGGCAAGATATACTGGTCCAAAAACTAGAATTGCTCGTAAATTTGGCGAAGCAATCTTCGGAGATGACAAATCTTTCGAAAGAAGAAATTATCCACCCGGACAACACGGGCAGGCTAAAAAAAGAGGTAAGAAATCTGAATATGCTGTCCAGTTGATGGAAAAGCAAAAAGCTAAATACTCTTACGGTATCTTAGAAAAACAATTCAGAAACTTATTCGAAAAAGCATCTGCAACTAAAGGTGTAACAGGTGAAGTTCTTTTACAATTGTGTGAAGCAAGATTAGATAACGTAGTATTCAGAATGGGTATCGCTCCTTCAAGAAGAGCTGCACGTCAAATCGTTTCTCACAGACACATCACTGTTAACGGTGAACTTGTAAATATTCCTTCTTACCACTTAAAACCTGGAGACAAAGTAGCTGTTCGTGAAAAATCTAAATCATTAGAGGCTATCGACCGTTCTTTATCTAACTCAAGTCACGTTTACGAATGGATCACTTGGAACAATGACCTTAAAGAAGGTGTTTTCGTTTCAGTTCCAGCAAGACTTCAGATTCCAGAAAACATTAAAGAGCAGCTAATCGTAGAGTTGTATAACAAATAATAGACACTAGTCGAACATATGGCAATATTTAATTTTCAGAAGCCCGATAAAGTTATCATGATCGATTCAACCGATTTTGAAGGTAAGTTTGAATTCAGACCTTTAGAACCTGGCTATGGATTGACTGTTGGTAATGCACTTAGAAGAGTCTTGCTTTCCGCTTTAGAAGGATATGCAATCACATCTGTTCGTATCGAAGGTGTAGATCACGAGTTTTCTACAATTTCAGGAGTAGTTGAAGATGTTACAGAAATTATCCTTAATCTAAAACAAGTACGTTTCAAACGTCAGATTGAAGATATTGATAACGAATCTGTTTCAATTTCGATTTCTGGTAAAGACCAGATCACTGCTGGAGATTTTCAAAAATTCATTTCTGGATTCCAAGTATTGAACCCAGAATTGGTTATCTGCAATTTAGATAGCAAAGTTAACTTGAACATGGAGTTGACTATTGAAAAGGGTAGAGGATACGTTCCTGCAGAAGAGAACAAAAAACAAAATGCTGCAATCGGTACTATTTTTACAGATTCAATCTTTACTCCGGTAAAGAATGTAAAATATGCAATCGAAAACTTCCGTGTGGAGCAAAAAACAGATTATGAGAAATTAGTTTTTGAAATTAAAACTGACGGATCAATCAATCCAAAAGATGCCCTTACAGAAGCTGCAAAAGTTTTGATTCACCATTTCATGCTGTTCTCTGATGAAAGAATAACACTTGAAGCTGATGAAATCGCTCAGACAGAATCATATGATGAAGAGTCATTGCATATGAGACAATTGCTTAAAACTAAGCTTGTTGATATGGATCTGTCAGTGAGAGCATTAAATTGCTTAAAAGCGGCTGAAGTGGATACACTCGGAGATCTAGTATCTTTCAACAAAAACGACTTAATGAAATTCCGTAATTTCGGTAAAAAATCATTGACTGAGCTTGATGAGCTTGTGGCTGTGAAAAACCTACATTTCGGTATGGACTTAGCAAAATACAAATTAGATAAAGAATAAATTACTTCATATTTTGCTCTCCAAAGAGGATTGAAGCAAGATGAAGTTTAAAAACAAATGTCATGAGACACGGAAAAAAATTCAATCACTTAAGCAGACAAACATCGCACAGAAAGGCAATGTTAGCTAATATGGCTTGTTCTCTTATCGAGCACAAACGTATTAACACAACTGTCGCTAAAGCAAAAGCGCTTAAGCAATTCGTTGAGCCATTGATCACAAAATCAAAGGATGATACAACTCACAACAGACGTATTGTTTTCGCTTACTTAAGAAGCAAATATGCGGTAACTGACTTGTTCAGAGATGTAGCTGCTAAAGTAGGAGATCGTCCAGGTGGATACACACGTATCATCAAACTTGGAAATCGTCTAGGAGATAACGCTGATATGGCAATGATCGAACTAGTAGATTTCAACGAACTTTACAACGGTGGTAAAAAAGAAGTTAAAAAAGCAAAAAGCCGTCGTGGTGGAAAAGCTAAAAAAGAAGAAACAGTTGTTGAAGAAGCTCCAAAAGCAGAAGCACCAGCAAAATCTACTGAAGAAACTTCTACAGACGCTGCAGAATAATGAAGAAATTCATTTCATAAAAAAATCAAGGATAAGCTATTATAGTTTATCCTTTTTTTTTGCCCAACCGTCATTGCGTGCAACGGGCGCCATCACATAATGTTGGTTTTTGAAGCGAAACTTCAGGCATTTTCGGCAAAGGCAATTCCCGCTGGAGCCACTCGCTTTTCTTCTGCCTGTTAGCAGAAGAAAGAGCTCAAACAATGGCACCATCGGGGCTATGAGAGAAACTCTCCGCATTTTTGGAAAAGCCAGTTCCAATCGTTGCCGATAAACTTTGTCAATAATCATTGACACAATTTTTGAAAAATCCGCGACAATCTGCGTGATCAATTAGGACCTGCGTTCTAAAATTTATAAGCCACACAAATAAATTTTCAAATACCCGGAAATTGAATTAAATTTGCACCCGCAACTACACAACAACTGCTACAAATGAAACGAAGCCTGGCGAGTTCCATGAGTCAAATAAAAAAAAATAACTACGACGAATGAAATACACAACACGACAAAAAGCAATCCTACTTTTAAGCGACGGAACCATTTTCCACGGAAAATCAATAGGAATCGAAGGAACCACTTTTGGAGAAGTATGTTTTAATACAGGAATGACTGGCTACCAAGAAATCTTTACAGATCCTTCTTACTTTGGCCAGATTATGGTGGCAACAAACGCTCACATCGGAAACTACGGAGTAAACGAAGAAGATATCGAAGCAGATAAGATCATGATTTCTGGATTAGTTTGCAAGAACTTTTCTTTCAATCATTCTCGCGCCAATTCTTCTGAAAGCTTAGAAGACTACTTTAAAAAGCAAAACCTGATCTGTATTTCTGATGTAGATACAAGAGCTTTGGTGAGCTACATTCGTGATAATGGAGCAATGAACGCGGTGATTTCAACAGACGGAAAATCAGTTGAAGAACTTAAAGCATTACTTGCGGAAGTTCCAGACATGAAAGGTTTGGAGCTGGCTTCAAAAGTTTCTACAAAAGAACCTTATTTTATCGGAGAAGAAACAGCTAAATATAAAATTGCAGCTTTAGACTTAGGTATCAAGAAAAACATCTTGAGAAACCTTGCAAAAAGAGACTGTTACATCAAAGTTTTTCCTTTTGATACGACTTACGAAGAAATGAAAGCTTTTAATCCGGATGGATTTTTTCTTTCGAACGGGCCTGGTGATCCGGATCCGCTTTTTGGAGCAATCGAAATTGCAAAAAAGATATTGAAGAATGATGAGCCTGTTTTCGGAATCTGTCTTGGCCATCAAGTATTGGCTTTGGCAAACGGAATATCAACTTACAAAATGTTCAACGGTCACCGAGGAATCAATCATCCGGTGAAGAATGAATTGACTGGAAAAGGAGAGATTACTTCGCAGAATCATGGTTTTGCAGTTAATCGTGAAGAATTAGAAAAACATCCTGATTTAGAGATTACACATACACATATTAATGACGGAACTGTTGCTGGAATGCGAATGAAAAACAAAAACTGTTTCTCTGTGCAATACCATCCAGAAGCTAGTCCTGGTCCGCATGATTCTTCTTATCTGTTTGATATTTTTATTGAAAATATAAATAAGAATGTAAAAGCTTAATCAGCTTTTCTTTTAAACTAAAAAACCATTTAGAATTTCTAAATGGTTTTTTTTTGTCTGAAAAAAGAACGTTATGCTTTATTTTCTTGCATACGTTGTATAACCGCCGTCAACTATTAACTCCGTTCCGGTGATGAAACTTGCTTCATCAGAAGCTAAAAATAAGACTGTTTTTGCAATTTCATCGGGATTGCCTAATCTTTGCAGGGCTGTTACTGAGGCTAAATAGTCTTTGCCTTCGTCAGTTGTTATTACTTTTTCAAGACCTTCGGTTCTTATTGGACCAGGGCTTACGATATTTACTCTTATTTTTCTTCCGGCTAATTCGTTTGCAGCAATCTGGGCTATTTTATTCACAGCACCTTTTGTTGCCGCGTAAATACTTGAGCCTAAATTGGCAGCGGTGGCTACAGTTGATGAAGTGAACAATACAGAAGCTCCATCATTTAAATGTGGCAGTAATTTTTGCAGTGTGAAGAACATCCCTTTTACATTGGTATTGAATTGCGCATCGAAGTCTTCTTCTGTTACTTCTTCAATTGGCGTAAATACTGCGATTCCTGCGTTTAAGAATAGCACGTCTATTTTATTGCCACTTTCTGCTACTGCTTTTTCTAATTGAGCAATTCCTTCGAGGTTTGCTGTGTCTGAGACTACTGTCTTTAAGTTGGAACTGTTGATTTTGTCAGATGCTTTCTGAAGATTTTCTGCGCTTCTGCTTGTGATAAGCACAGTTGCTTCTTTTTCAATAAAGGCTTTTGCAGTTGCGAATCCTATTCCGGTGCTTGCGCCTGTGATGACTACATTTTTATTTTTGAAATCCATTTTTAATATTGTTTTAATGATTATTGTGCAAAGCTACTTCAAGGAAATTTATTTTAGTAACTTTGTAACTAAAAGTAACTGTAACCTTTGAGTAACCCAATAACCTTATGGAAACATATACATGTGAACCGTTCAAGCATAAAATGGAAATGAGAGCCATTCAAGATTCTTTAGATGTGCTGAACGGCAAATGGAAAATGGCGATTGTGTCATCTATCTGCTTTTATAACAAAAGACGTTTTTCTGATATTTTAAATGACGTGGTGGGCATTTCAAACAAGATGCTGAGCAAGGAATTGAAGGATTTGGAAATGAACATGCTGATTAAGCGCACAGTTTTAGATACGCAACCTATCACGGTTCAATATGAACTTACTGAGCATGGATTGTCTTTGCGAACGATTATTAATCATTTGACTGATTGGGGAATTATGCATCGTCAGAAAGTGATTGGGGGTTTTTAGTTTTTAGTTTTCAGATTGCAGATTTCAGTTTGTAGATTTCAGTTTTCAGTTTTTAGTTTTGGGAGGATTTGGTTTTTTTTGGATTTGTTGACTTGTTTGCTGTTGGTTCTTTAAAATACTTTTGCGGTGTCTTATTTTTAATTTGCGGTTGGATAAGATACTTTTGCGGTGTCTTATTTTTAATTTGCGGTGCGGTATTGTTTTTTTTAGGTGGAATAAAATAGTTTGGCGGTTAGATAAAATACTTTTGTGGTGTTTTATTATTAGTTAGCGGTGTCATAAAATACTTTTGCGGTAACTTATTGTTAGTTTGCGGTGAAATAAAATGGTTTAGCGATGTCATAAAATACATTTGCGGTGGCATAAAATTACTTTTTGTTTTCTTAAATTTAATTATTTGCATATTTGGTACTAATGATAAGGAGCTTTGTTTTCGGATTTTGTTTTTAGATATAAAAAAACCTGCTGTGTTTGAATTCCAGCAGGTTTTTTTATTTTATTTTTTGTTTGAAAATTTTAATCTTACGGCTAGTTTGTAATAAGGCTTGCCTGATTCTCCCAGAGATTTGAGATAGTTTTTAATTTTGGGTGCCAAGATGACAACGCCATCTGTGGGATGATACAATACTTTATTCCTGGCTTCCCGAGCTGTGAGCAATTGATTGGCTGTCTGGTTGACGTTTGCGTTTTGCTCTTTCTGCAACTGATTGAATAGTTTTAGTGCAGGAGTCTGGATGTCGGCTTCATTGGGTTCATAATATGGATGCACTTCTAGGAATCTGATCATGGCGTCAAAATTTGCAGTCCTGTTGTCGTAACTCATTCGGGAAGTGGAAATTCCTTCTGAAGATTCTTTTTCGGGATTTATGGGCTTGTTTTTCATTCCCCTTATTACTTTCGCCATGCTGTCAATGTTATCGATGTCGGCTTCTGAGGCATCGCTGGCACGAAAGGAGTTGGCGATTCGCGTTGTCAGCTTGCTCAAGGGTTTCATGGTGGTTTGCCGAAGCGCTACCGCATTTTTATACAGCGGGTTTTTGGTGTTGAATGTTTCTATTACTTCGTCGAGTACTGTTTTTATTGGGTCTAGTTCAGTCAATTTAATTGACTGGTTTGCCGGGTTGTACAAAGTTCCCATTTCTTCCAAGATTTGGTAAAGGGATTTGAAATTTGCTACATTTTTGTTATGTCCTACTTCTGATGCCATTTTTAATTAGATAATTCGTTAATAAGATAATTCGATTTTTGGATTGTTCGAATTTTTGATTTTTTTGTTCAGTTTGGATAATAGAGGTATTGGGCAAATGGACAGTTTTGCTGTCTAATTGCCTTATGACTGTGTTATCTTATTTTTTGAGGTGTTTTACCGTGCTGGTCTTTAGAGTGACTGCTATTCTCGGCTAACGATTTTTTGGTGAAGCCTTTTGGCAGGTTCACCGATTGAAGTTTTTGATTTCTGATATTTCCCATATATATAGTTTTAAAAAATTACTTTTTAACTTATTTATAGGGAAATACATTGCAATGTTATGAAAAAATGTTTTAAGTTGTATGTGTTGATGTTAAATTTTTTTGACTAAATGGTTTTTTTGCTAGTGCGAACTTTTAGCTCGTGTTGTTTTATAATTTTGTTCGTGGGCACGAGCGGGACTTTTACTCTTCTTTTAATTTTTCTAAAATAATTTCTTTTCTATATGTATTAAAAGATGTTGAAAAGAAATCACTGAATTTTGATCTCAGTTTATGCCTATTCTCTTCTCCTTGATTTTTAACATAATAATTATAAAAATCTACTAACTCTCTGAAAGATTTGATTTCAGAATTATACCCATATAATTGAATTAGTTTATTTATTTCGGATAATATTGGAATCATATCTTCTTCTTTAGATTGATTGATTAATTCCCACAATTCTAATATTTTTTGAAATAACTCGAATCTATATTCTAATCTCTTTTCTAGTCGTTTTGATTTCAAAGCAAATTTTGGAGATAGTACAAGACTAACAATAGAAATTAAAAAACCAATTCCACCTAAAACTAATGCTACAATATTTGAAGTGTCCATAGATTATTATGTTAAGTTTGTTCAGTGCATTGCCCTATAACGGTTGCAGGTATGTGATCGTTTACGGAAATTATACCTATATACTTCCGGCTAATATATTGTTTTTTGCGAAAATAAATCAACCGGCAATATAAAATCAGTAAATGTCACATACCTGTTGTTATGCCTAGTTTTTATATATTGAAGTCGTGCGCGTTTGTTGTCTGATTAAAATTAATTTCTATTGGTGTTTCAATCAATGTTTCTCTAATTGTTATTTTGCATTCAAAAGTTCTGTCGCTATTTATTGTTAAACTTTTTATTTCCAAAATTTGTCTATATAAAGTGTAGTTTATTTTAGCATTGCGAACAAGGTCATCATCATTATTAATTTCCCCTTTTGCAATTCCTGTCTGAACTCTATGAATCCATTCGTAAACTTCAAATTTGATGTGCTTTTTAATTTCAATATCAATAACGGGAACAGCTTCTTTTAAAATAGCTAGTAAATCTGTGTACTCGTGATTAATTTCAGTTGCTTCTG
>Ga0247730_1000137_pt1 | contig 73101 bp, 97 predicted proteins | sample UWRJL073202C2_FD_180959 | JGI IMG/M metagenome (GOLD analysis project Ga0247730, IMG submission 180959) | Plant litter microbial communities from Arlington Agricultural Research Station in Wisconsin, United States - UWRJ-L073-202C-2 | ecosystem: Environmental > Terrestrial > Plant litter >...
CCAGGATGATCAGGTGCGCTGAAAGGGGGAAGGATTCCGGCTGTACCTCCAACACCTCTTTCAACCCAGGCAGACCGGGCCCGCCAGGATGTCCAGGTGCGCTGAAAGGGGGAAGGATTCCGGCTGTACCTCCAGCACCTCTTTCTTACCCAGTCAGGCCGGGCTCGCCAGGATGATCAGGTGCGCTGAAAGGGGGAAGGATTCCGGCTGTACTCTATGTAAGACCCAAGCAGCTACCGTACAAAATCTCATCACTGAACAGTTAGGATTTTGGCGTCAAACTTAAGTCATCTGCATGCGGAAACTATTTCCTGCAATTTCCCAATAAAGACCTAAAATTGCCAATGGCATCTGGCCATCTATTTTAGTGAAGTGCTGGCATATTTTCGATTTAACCGTGATCATCACAAATATTGCGTTTTAGGGAAGTGCAAAAAACCTGCCACTGGTTGGTTCGTATTTTCAAAGGTAATATGCGTGAACCAAATGTGACCTAAACTCCGACGAATATTTAGCGGCTAAATTTTTATTTCCAATAAGGCACCGGCCTCTGTGTACCACATAATTTTTTTTACTAACGTGTTACGTCTTCTAGACGAACGCGCTATGACCAAATCGGAACTGGCCCAGCTAGCGGACATGTCAATGTCATTCCTTTCGGACCTCACGAATGGGAAAGGAAATCCATCCTTAAAAATATTAGAACGCATTGCGGCTGCGCTCGATACGCCATTGCCAATGCTTCTCGAATCGAGTGATCTAGATCGGGAGTCTCTTGACGCAATCGCAGGAGGGAAAATGCCACAAAGCTTGCCGAAAGGGTTTGTACGCATTTGTGTGATCCTTCCAGAATCAAAAGCATTCGAAGTTAGAAAATGGGATGAGGCTGCACGCCGAAAAATCCAAGAAAAGTCAAGGTCATAAGAGCTGTTTGACGCCAAGGGGAAAACTTTAGCCGCTAAATTTTCCCCCGCATTCCCTCTCCACACATAATCCCATCTCAAGCTAATCAGAAACATCCCCTCGCTATACCAGCCGACAATCCACGTTCAAAAGATGCCCAAAACTTGGCATCATCCGGCTTGCACTTAACTACGTTTCGGTATATCGTTTGCGCCCTTGAGCAACCGATATTTCGAAAGGTTTTTAAGATGACTGAGGAAACGGCTTCCAGCGGTGACAATGCGAGCAAGGAACGGGCGATGGTGAGCCTGACTCGCAATGCTGGCCCTTTGATAGTGGATGCTCTACACGACCCTAAAACCGTGGAGGTTATGTGTAACGGCGACGGCACCGTCTGGCTTGAACAGCTGGGTCAGGCAATGAAGAAGATCGGGCGCTTATCTCCCGCTAAAGCTGAGTCCATCATCAGAACCGTCGCAGGATTCCACGGTAAAGAAGTGACGCGCTCTAAACCGTTGTTGGAAGCTGAATGGCCACTGGACGGTTCTCGATTTGCTGGACAGTTACCCCCAGTTGTTCGAGCCGCAACCTTTGCCATCCGTAAAAAGGCGATATCTGTTTACACGCTGGATGAATACGTCGAGCAAGGAATCATGACTGCCGAACAGTGCGCTGCCATTAAGCGGGCTGTCCGCGATCACAAAAACATTCTCGTGGTAGGTGGGACGGGAAGCGGGAAAACAACGCTCATCAATGCCGTCATTGCTGAAATGGTTAAGGCGTTCAGCGATGAGCGGGTTTTCATCATCGAAGATACCGGTGAGATTCAATGCACTGCCCATAACTTCGTGCAGTACCACACGACTATTGACGTGACGATGACCGATTTATTGAAAACATCGCTGCGGATGCGTCCTGATCGAATCTTAGTCGGGGAGGTCCGTGGGGCCGAAGCATTGGATCTGCTGGATGCTTGGAACACTGGGCATCCAGGTGGTGCCGCAACACTTCACGCCAATAGCGCACCTGAAGGCCTCACTCGTTTGAAGTCGCTTGTTTCCCGAAACAAGTCGGCTCCTGCCGAGATTGAACCGCTTATAGGCGAGGCAGTTCATGTAGTTGTTTCAATCGCCAGAACCCCAGAAAAAGGCCGGCGCATCCAGGAAGTTCTCCGAGTTTCCGGATTCGTTGAAGGTCGTTACAACACACACCCCCTCTAAGGAGCAACACAATGCTACAAACAACCATTCACCCATTACGCGTTAGTCGTCAGGCGATGTTTTACGTGACCTTGGCGGTCTTGATGTCGGTGTTTTTGTTGGCACCTCAACATGCGTTTGCATCCGAGGGCACAGGTGGTTCACTTCCATATGAATCATGGCTGACCAGTCTTCGAAACTCGGTTACAGGTCCTGTCGCCTTCACGCTGTCGGTTATCGGAATCGTGGTTGCGGGTGGTGTTCTGATTTTCGGCGGCGACCTGAACGGGTTCTTCCGTAGTTTGATCTTCCTCGTCTTGGTAATGGCGCTCCTGGTAGGCGCACAAAACGTCATGTCCACATTCTTCGGACGCGGCGCTGAAATCGCTGCAATAGGCGAAAGTATGTTCAACGCTGTAGCAGCACGGATCGCTTAATTATGGAATTGCGCACGATCCCCATCCGCAGGGCCGGCAACAGACATAACTTGTTCATGGGTGGGGATCGTGAGCTGGTGATGTTCTCAATGCTTATGGCCTTTGCGCTGATCTTCAGCGCACAGGAAATCCGAGCGTCAGTGGTAGGCCTAGTTCTATGGTTTGGCTCGCTTTTCGTGTTTCGAGTCATGGCGAAATCTGACCCAAAGATGCGACAGGTATATCTCCGTCACCGGCGATATAAGTCCTACTACCCGGCACGCAGCACGCCTTTTCGAAAAAATACTCGAAGCCAAGGAAACCAATACAAATGACTATCGAAGTTATTGTGTATGCCATTGCAGCGCTTGGGATTCTGCTACTCCTGATCCTGATGGCACGGCTGAAGGCTGTGAACGCAGATTTGAAACTGACTAAACATCAGTCCGAGGAAATGGGCCTGGCTGACCTGTTGATCCATGCAGCGATGGTGGATGACGGGATTATCGTTGGGAAAAACGGATCGTTGATGGCCGCTTGGACTTACCAGGGCGATGACGATTCCAGCAGCACTAAGCAACAACGTGAATTGGTATCTGCACGTATCAATCAAGCTTTTTCAAAGCTCGGTAACGGGTGGATGGTGCATGTTGACGCAGTACGTCGCCCGGCTCCCAACTACTCCGCAGCCGGTCTATCGCATTTTTCAGATCCTGTAACAGCGGCCATTGATGAAGAGCGGCGGCGTTTGTTTGAGGGGCTAGGCACGATGTACGAAGGTTACTTCGTCCTAACCGTAACCTATTACCCTCCAATGCTCGCGCAGCAAAAGTTCGTAGAACTAATGTTCGATGACGATGCAGAAGCACCGAACGAAAAGTCGCGTACAAGTGGCCTAATCGAACAATTTCGTCGCGATTGCTTGGGGATCGAGGGTAGCCTTTCGTCAATTCTGAAGCTTGGACGATTGGGCGCGAAGGAGGTTCAAAACGAAGATGGGTCAGTGATCACTCATGACCAGTTTTTGAGCTGGCTTCAGTTTTGTGTGACTGGAATCAGCCAGCCGGTGATCCTTCCACGCAACCCCATGTACCTCGATTGCATCATCGGCGGTAAAGAGTTGAGGGGAGGGGTAATTCCGAAGGTCGGCCGTAACTTCATCCAGGTTGTGGCAATCGAAGGTTTCCCGTTGGAGTCGGCTCCAGGACTCTTGGGGGTTCTGGCAGAGTTGCCGGGCGAATACCGCTGGTCTTCGCGATTCATTTTCATGGATACGCACGAAGCAGTAGCCCACTTGGAAAAATTTCGCAAAAAGTGGAAACAGAAAGTTCGCGGCTTCTTCGCTCAGGTTTTTAACACCAACTCGGGAACCATCGACCAAGATGCTTTAGCGATGGTCCACGACGCCGAAACGGCCATTGCTGAGGTGAACAGCGGCCTTATCGCACAAGGCTATTACACCAGTGTTGTGGTCTTGATGGATGAAGATCGCCCTCGCCTCGAAGAGTCGGCACGTAAAATCGAGAAGGCAATTGAGAGGCTTGGCTTCGCCTCTCGCGTAGAAACGATTAATACCATGGATGCTTACATGGGCAGTGTACCTGGTCATGGTGTAGAGAACGTCCGGCGTCCATTGATCAACACGATGAACCTTGCTGACTTGCTTCCCAGCAGCACTATATGGACTGGTAAAGCTGAGGCTCCTTGCCCGTTTTATCCGCCAATGTCGCCTCCATTGATGCACTGCGTGACTCACGGCGCGACTCCGTTCCGGCTCAACCTTCACGTCCGCGATCTCGGACACACGTTCATGTTTGGCCCAACTGGCGCAGGTAAGTCTACTCATCTGGCGTTGCTTGCAGCGCAGTTCCGCCGTTATGCCGGGATGTCTGTGTTTGCCTTTGACAAAGGTATGTCGATGTATCCATTGGCCGCAGCTATTCGAGCTTCCTCCAAAGGAGTCTCAGGCCAGCATTTTACCGTTGCATCGGATGACGAGACTCTTGCGTTCTGCCCTTTACAGCATCTAGGCACTAAATCAGATCGCGTTTGGGCAATGGGATGGATTGACACAATCCTTCGTCTGAATGGTCTAGAGACGACGCCAGCTCAGCGCAATGAAATCGGCTTGGCCATCTCCCAGATGCATGCAGACAAGGCAAGGTCTATGTCTGAGTTTTGCCTCACCGTGCAGGATGAAAAGATTCGTGAAGCGCTGAAACAGTACACAGTCAATGGGGAAATGGGGCATCTGCTCGATGCTGAAGAAGACGGTCTATCACTGTCTGATTTTACTGTCTTCGAAATTGAGGAATTGATGAACCTAGGCGAGAAGTATGCGCTTCCCGTTTTGCTTTATCTGTTTCGTCGCATCGAACGTGCCCTTGTAGGCCAACCAGCTGTGATCATTCTGGACGAGGCATGGCTAATGCTGGGCCATGTAGCTTTCCGCGAAAAAATCAAGGAATGGCTCAAAGTATTACGGAAGGCTAACTGCCTGGTATTGATGGCGACTCAGAGTTTATCCGATGCGGTGAACTCAGGAATTCTCGACGTCATTGTTGAATCCACTGCGACAAAGATTTTCCTGCCTAACGTTTACGCACGTGACTCTGATGCATCAGCGATGTATCACCGAATGGGCTTAAACAATCGTCAGATCGAAATATTGGCCCAGGCTGTACCTAAGCGAGAGTATTACTACGTTTCCGAAACCGGCCGTCGGCTGTACGACCTAGAACTAGGGCCGCTAACACTCGCATTCGTTGGTGCGTCCGATAAAGATTCTATCGCTGCGATCAAGAAACTTGAAGCGAAGTTCGGTCACGGTTGGGTTGACGAATGGCTAGCCAATCGAGGCTTGCGTTTGACTGATTACGGAGTTGCCGCATGAAATTTCTAGAAAGGGTTAAGCAACTGGTCATGAAGAAACCGGCTTCCTCGAATCGTGGTCAATCCGCGAGCGAATTCGATAATCCATACCTGAACGCCCGTCGCACCTGGAATCACCTAATGCTCGGTCTTGTTAGCAAGTCAACCTTCAGCCAGGTCTTCGGCTTGATCGGGGTACTTATGGGCCTTGCCGCAATCGGCGGCATGATTCATATCGGTAGCCTTTCCAAATTCATTCCTTACATTGTTGAAGTAGACAAACTGGGTACTCCAGCAGGTTATGCGCCGGCACAAGCTGCAAAAAGCCCTGATCAACGAGTGATTCGCTCACAGGTGTCATCGTTCATTGCGGATTCGCGATCTGTTACTCCTGATATTTCGTTGCAGCGAAAAATGATATTTCGCGTGTACGCAGTTCTATCGCCGACTGATGCCGCAGCTCAAAAAATGAATGATTGGTTGAACGGCTCTGCCGACTCCACTCCTTTCAAGCGCGCAGCAACACAAACAGTAAGTGTGGACATTCGTTCAGCAATGCCACAAACACCAGATACTTGGCAGGTCGAATGGACTGAAACAACACGGGATCGACAAGGTGTTCTTAAAGGTAAGCCGGAGGTGTGGCGCGCCTTGGTTACGGTCTACGTCGCGGAAACGACGACAGATACAACTGAAGAGAAGATGCAGATGAATCCGATTAACACCTTCGTCCGTGACTTCACCTGGTCCAAACAACTTTAAGGTCGTCCTATGAAAAAGCTTTTGTTTGCTCTCGTTTTGGGCGCATTGCCCGCCGTTACTCTTGCTGCGTCAGGCGACAGTCTGGCCGATCAGTATTTTACGAACTCCAATCCGACTTTGACTCCCCAAGAGAAAGAAGCTCTAGCCATTACTCAACGTTGGGCAAAAGCGAGCGCAACGGGCATGAAACCAGTTGATGCAGCAGACGGCTATGTCCGCTTCATCTACGGTGCTCAACAGCCAAGTATCGTGTGCGCGGTTCTCCAAGTGTGTGACGTCGCCCTTCAGGAAGGCGAGCAAGTTAATTCCATTAACCTGGGTGATACGTTCCGGTGGACCGTCGAACCAGCACTGACCGGATCCGGCGCAACGGAAGTCCAACATCTTATTATCAAGCCTTTAGATGTTGGACTGAGTACGAGCCTGGTGGTGACGACCAATCGTCGAACCTATCACTTCACGCTGCGCTCCCATCGCACAGAATTCATGTCTCAGGTTGCTTTCACTTACCCAGAGGAGGCACTGGCTAAGTGGGATGCCATCAAGCGTCGGGACGATACCGAGCGATCTAAAGCAATCATTCCTCAAACTGGTGAGTATCTGGGTGATCTGAGCTTTGACTACACAGTCTCGGGCAGCACGTCGTGGAAGCCCGTGCGCGTTTACAACGATGGCGTGAAAACGATCATCGAGATGCCTAAGACAATGAGCCAAACCGAGGCTCCGACGCTTCTTGTAGTGCGTAAAGATGGTGGCCTGTTCAAGGACGACGAAACTGTGATGGTGAACTACCGCGTGCAGGGGGATCGCTACGTGGTGGACACGATTTTTGACAAAGCGATCTTGATTGCCGGCGTTGGTGGCTCGCAGGACCGTATCACCATTCAACGAGGAAACAAGTGATGCGTTATTTCCTTAGCCTGGCGTGCCTTTTTGCTCTGACTGGGTGCATGTCCACCAGCCAGTACGGAAACTTTGCAACAGCCACTCCAGTGATCAATCAGAAGCTGGCAACTGACACCGTTAAACAACTGGTCGCCTTGTATCCCCCTGCAAGCACCCGATTCACGCTCATAGCTCCTACGCCAGATACATACGGTCAAACCCTCCTGTCATCACTGCGTGCCAAGGGCTACTCAATAGTCGAATTCAACGCTGGGCCATCCAGCCAACTGCCATTAGTAGCAGCACGCAGCGAAGGACCGGATCCAGCTACGGCTTATGCGTCGAGCGTGTCCCTAGCACTTGGTTACGTCATTGATACAGCACCTGGCTCTAGTTTCTATCGGGTCGGATCTGCCACTGATACCGGGCTTTACCGCGTGACTGTACTTGTTGGGAAACAGTCGCTCACCCGTGCATACCTGTTGCAAAACAACACCGTGTACCCGGCCGGTGCATGGGCACGTAAGGAGTAATGGCCCATGTCCAAGACCGCAAATAAAGATCCTATGTCACCAGACGCGTCACCAGGTGACACGTCGAAGAAATCCGGGATTCGCCGGGTTAATAATTGGCCCTTAATACTGATTCTGGCTGGTGGCGGCGCGTTCCTCCTGATCATGCTGCTGGTTGCGAATGACCGCGCAGCGCAACAAAATCAGCCTGGTAAGGCCGCAGTCGAGAAGGGGGGTAACAGTAGTATGTACGCCCTGGAAATCGCCGGAGGCCAAATGGACGGAATGGTGCCAGACGGCACGGTAAAGCCCCTTGCTGTCCCGGCAGAGCCTGCCCCAACTCTCGCTCCCTCAGCTCCGGCTGGCGTTACGATAGTACGTCCCGATAACCTGGAAGCCCCACCCACACCACCCGGCAGTCATGGCGAAGGTTCTACCCGAGAAAATGACGACCAGATCCGGATCCGCCAAGTAAAGCTTCAGCAATTTGAAGAAGCAGTTAGAGCTAAAACTACGGTACGTACGGACATGCCTCGAAGCGCCGGATCGTCGGGCGTGGATACCAGCGCACCGACAAGTCAGGCGGACGCATTGGCACGTATTTCGGCCGCACGACAGGAGATACAGAGTCGCGCGTCAGGTGATCCAACCGCAGCTTACCAAGCACGTTTAGCACAGCTGCGAGGTCAGTCGCCTGGCGCGTCTGGTGGAGGCTTTGGAGGCAGCGGAGCAGGCTCTAGCGACTCACCTTTCCTCGTTCAGAACAACAGCAAAAAAGGTAACAACGCGTACGACCAGTTCAGCAATCAACAAGAAGGTGATCGCTGGGATCTCAAAGCCAAAATGGATGTTCCCCAATCTCCCTATCAGTTGCGTGCAGGCTACGTGATTCCAGCGACTCTGATTTCCGGCATTAACTCGGAACTGCCAGGGCAAATCATTGCGCAGGTTTCCCAGGACGTTAGCAACACTTCGAACGGCAAACACCTACTCATTCCACAGGGCTCGCGTCTGATCGGTCAGTATTCGGCAGATGTAGGCTATGGCCAGTCGAGGATCTTGGTTGGATGGCAACGGATAATTTTCCCGGACGGCAAAGCAATGGACATCGGATCCATGCCTGGCGCAGACAGTGCCGGATACGCGGGTTTCACAGATCTGACCAACAATCATCTGTTCCGACTATTCGGATCGGCAGCGCTTATGTCAGGGATTACCGCTGGTATCTCGCTTTCTCAGGATAGCGGCCAATCAAGTGGTGTAGGACAACAAGCAACGGCAAGCAGCGCCCTCAGCGAGGCTGTAGGCCAGCAACTGGGCCAGGCAACAGCTGCACTGATCAACAAGAATATGAACGTCGCTCCTACGCTGGAGATTCGTCCTGGTTATCGCTTCAACGTCATGGTTACGAAAGACATGACGTTCTCGAAGCCGTACAAATCATTCGACTACTGATTCAACGCCAAGGGAAGTGCAATGAAGAAGACAAACAAATCAGCCAAGACAGCTCTCGCTTTGTCACTGGCATTCATCTGCGCAGGTCATCCAGCAGCCTACGCCGGCATCCCGGTAGTTGACGGACTGAATCTTGGACAGAATGTTGTGACAGCGTACGAAAGCGCCGCACAAACTCTGAAACAGATTGAGCAATACAGCCAGCAGGTGATGGCCTACAAAACGCAGCTGGACCAGTACGAGAACATGATTAAGAACACCGTTGCACCTGCGGCCTATATTTGGGACCAGGCCAACGCGGTCATCAACAAATTGGTGGCTGCGCAAGACATGCTGAACTACTACAAGAACCAGTCCGGTAGCCTGGACGCGTATTTGAACAAATATCAGACAGCTTCCTACTACAGAGACTCACCTTGTTTCCAGAAGACCGGTTGTACGGCAGCGGAACAGAAAAAACTGACTGATAACCGGGTGCAAGGGATCGACGCTCAAAAGGCTGCAAACGACGCCATGTTCAAAGGTATCGAACAGCAACAGGATAACCTTCAAGCCGATGCCCGGCAGCTTGAACGCCTGCAAGCGGCCGCGTCTACGGCAGATGGCCAGGTAAAGGCGATTCAATATGCGAACCAGTTGGCAAGCAGCCAAGGGAATCAACTCTTGCAGATTCGCGGTCTGATGATAGCCCAGCAGACGGCTATGGCAGCAAAGCAAGCAGCGGATACAGACAAAGAGGCTGTCATTGCAGCGGGTGATGAAGCCATGATGTCTGGCGAATTCAAGAAAAGCTCAAACAAAGGATATTGAAAATGAAAACCACAAACCAGATCGTCGCTATTGCCCTAACAGCATTACTTTGTGCAAGCATTAGTGGTTGTTTTGACAGCGACAAAAAGGCCGAAGCGCAAAAGACCGAGGACGCTAAAGCCCTCAGCGGTGAAGTAAAGAAAAGCGCCAATAAAGGCTATTGAGAAAAGGGATTGTCATGTTCGCTATGATGAACAAGTACAGGAAATTCACGCCGCTGCTATTGCTCGTTTTTTTAGTCGTAGCGCCGGACGTGATGGCTGACGTACCAAGCAATGATATCTACGAAGGTGTGCTGGACAAGTACAAAGCGGCGGTTTCAGGTTGGTCAGGCGTCATGATCCCTTACGCTACTTGGTTGTTCTGGACACTGACAGTCATCAGCATGGTCTGGACCTTTGGCTTCATGGCACTTCGCAAAGCGGAAATTGGTGAGTTCTTCGCGGAGTTTGCCAAATTCACCATCTTTACAGGATTTTTCTTTTGGCTCCTAAAGAATGGACCCGCGTTCGGCCTTGCGATTATAGATTCTTTACGCAAGATCGGCAGCCAGGCAGCAGGCCAAGGTCAGGACTTACGTCCATCCGGGGTCGTTGATGTGGGGTTTGATATCTTCTTTGGGACCGTCGATAAAATCTCAATAACCTCACCTGTCGTAAGCACATTGGGTTGTGCGCTAGGGTTGTTTATTCTTGTTGTCTTGGCGTTAGTCGCTGTAAACATGCTCTTGCTCTTGGTTTCTTCATGGGTCCTGCTCTACGGCGGAGTTTTCTTCTTGGGATTCGGCGGTTCACGCTGGACTTCAGATATCGCCATTAACTATTACAAAACCTGCCTATCAACCGGCGCAAGTCTTCTCGGCATGACATTGATCATCGGGATCGGCGTGTCAATCCTTGACGAGTTTGAGAGCAAACGAGGCGATGCCATCGTCATTAAAGAATTGGCTGTGGTCCTTATCGTCTGCGTAATCATCCTTGCTTTGGTGAAGTCCGTTCCCGCGTTAATTTCGGGAATTATTACCGGTTCAAGTGTCGGTCAGGTAGGAGGCGGCGGCTTTGGGGCCGGTGCTATTGCTGGTGCTGCCGCCATGGCTGCTGCCGGCGTGGCACTTGGCGCGTCTATGGCGGCTTCAGGTGCGGCGAATGCGGCTGGAGGCATGCAGGCACTAATGGCGGCAGTCAACGGTGGAGCAGGAGCGGGCGCATCTGGAGGTGGAGCTGGCAGCGTCGCTGGCTTGGGTGGTGGGGGCTCAGTAGGTGCAGGGGATATGGGGTCAGCCATGGGATTTGACTCCGGAGCGACACCTAGCGGTGGCTCCTCCAGCGGCGGCAATCAGGGTGGGGAATCCTCTGGGCGCACCTCTGGTGGGGAATCCAGCGGTTCTACCAGTAATTCTGGTGGAGATACGCCGGGTGGTTCACAAGGTGGATCTAGCGGTGCAACTGGAAGTGGAGCTGAGGGCAGTTCAGGCGGGCAGGGTGGTGGTGAACCTGCTGGCGGTCCAACAAGCGATAACGGCAACGCCTCCGGTGAATCTGGTGGCAGTTCCAGTTCGGGGAGCAGCGACGCAAACAAAGCCAGTTCAGGCGGTGACGGTTCATCTACTGGCGGCGCAAAACCGGCGAATGCTGCAAGCCGTGTGGGATCAGCATTGAAACAGATGGCCCAAGGGAAAGCTGGTCAGATAGCGGAAGCAGCTAAAGCGCGCATAGCTGATACGGCCGGTGGAAAATTAGCTGCCGAACTGCGCAATCCTGGGGCAGCGGCCAAAGGCCGAGCTGAAGATGCGCTGATGGCTCAGGCCAAAGAAATAACCGACAAACAAGAACGTAGCGAAGCAGTGTCAAGGGCCGAGGCCATTGTCAATCCGTCATCGTCCGGTAGTCAGCCCAACTACGCAGAAGAAATCGCCGAGTTTACTGGGGATTCCGTCAGTGGTTCCGATGAAAAAACAGCTTGAAGGTAGAACTATGAAAGTCACGAACGCAATGCTGCTCCTGGTTGTTGGTTTGTCGCTTGGAAGTCCAACGGTCCAGGCCAAGGATGCCTGCGAGACAGTTCTGTGTATGTTTGGAAAATACAAAGGCGAGGATCCAAGCGAATGCGATCCGGCTGTGCGGGATTACTTCAGCATAATCGAATATAAAAAACACGGCAAAATCGATTGGAGTGGTACATCGAACGCCCGTCAAGAATTTCTCGACAGCTGCCCCCAAGCAGATAGCGGCGCGACAAAGAAAATCAATGACATGTTCGGCAAGGCAGGGGGATAGGGTATGCCGTTCAGCGTTGATATTCCGCAGCTGCCGCCTATGAGCGATCAAGTAATGTGTTCGATAATTGCAGCGGTGAAATATGAAATACCTGCGAACATTGTCCTTGCGGTGGCTGGTCAAGAAAACGGTAAACCTGGCCAATGGAATAAAAACAAGAACGGAACCTATGATGTCGGTCCCTTGCAATTCAATACCGGCTATTTGGTCGAATTGAATAAGTACGGGATCACAGCCAGAGACGTTGAAAAAGGAGGGTGCTATTCCTTCGATTTGGCCGCTTGGCGGATTAGAGGTCATATTCTCAATGACAAAGGCGACCTATGGACTCGCGTTGCCAATTATCATTCGAGAACGCCAAGCTTCAACGCTATATACCGCAAGTTAGTGATGAAACGAGCGCTCGTGTGGGCCGATTGGCTCGATGCGAGATTCGCCACTCAAACAGTAGCGCAAAACGATGTGATGAGTGGTGAGACTCAATTCAAGCCAGCAGCCGAAATAACGATTAAAGCGAGTTTAACGCCACGGGATAAACCAGCCGCTAAGCAGCAGCCCCTAACTTCTAGTAAACCTATCAGCTTGTCTGACAGCGGATATACCCCTCGTAGGCTGTTCGTTAATGGCCAATAGCCGCTACGAAAAATCCATAAACTTTAGCGGCTAAATTTTCTATGAACCTCTCTGCAACAAGCTTGAGCGGCGCGCAGCGTTTCACAATTCATGACGGAACCGTCGAAACGCTGAAATGGCTAGCCGTTCTTTTGATGTGCGCTGACCACGCTAACAAATACCTTTTCAATGAAACCTTGCCGTATTGCTTTGAGGCTGGCCGCATAGCCATGCCCATTTTTGTCTTTGTCCTGGCGTACAACCTTGCACGACCCGATGCAGGGGCGAGGGGCATCTATCATCGAACGCTGGTCCGGTTGTCACTCTTCGCAGTAATAGCGACACCGCCGTTTCTGATTTTGGGATCGCTAACTTGGGGATGGTGGCCGCTGAACATTCTCTTCACGTTGCTTCTGGTCACGGCCATCGTTAGCCAGATTGACAGCGCGGAGTCGCGAGGGAAGCTGCGCATAGGTGTGGCAGCAGCTTTGTTTATTATCGGTAGCGCCTTCGTCGAATTCTGGTGGCCGGCAGTGGCTCTAGGGGTAGGCTTTTGGGCTTTCTCCAAACGGCCCAACTGGATCGCTGGGGTCGCGGTTGCGGTATCACTTCTCAGTTTGTATTGGATAAATGGCAACTTCTGGGCCTTGGGCGTCCTGCCCATCATTATCCTCGCGTCAAAAGCCAACATTCCATTGCCAAGAATGCGCTGGTTCTTTTACGCCTTTTACCCTCTGCATCTGATTGCACTCATTTTCGTACGAATTCACATGATCAAGGTTGGCTACCTGATTTTCTGAGCCAAATATTGGCGTCAAATATTCGAAATAAGCTTTCTAGTGGCTACCCGCTACCATCGTTTTCGGTATAATGGAAATACCTTAGACAGCGCTCTCACGCCTCGCACCTGAAATCAGAGATAAAAAACGCACACAAAGCCCAAGAATCGTCTTGGGCTCAATTGCGCGAGCGTTCCCCATTTTCTTCAATTACTAACCAGGATCTAGTCATGACAGCAGTCCCGTCCACGCCGTGTATGAAGGCCTTGTATGTCGCTTTGCTAATCGCGATGGTTGCTGTCGCGCCGGGTTGTTCAACCAGCAAGGTAGCCACACCAGCCATTCAGCCAAAAGTAGGTTCTCCGGTTGTAGCAAAAGCTGCGGTCGCGCCATTGCCACAAGCCTGGCCAGTCAGTCCAGCTGATAAGACCATGCGCGACGTGATATCCAGCTGGTCAAAACTCAGTGGATACACGTTCGAGCGTGAGCACTGGACCGTCCCGGTCGATCTACCAATTATCGGGAGCGATACCTTCTACGGCGACTACCGCACTGCTGTTCGCGCTCTCGTCGCAAGCAGCGAACTAGGCGACACGCCATTGCAGGCATGCTTCTACATAAACAACGTAGTTACGGTTGTGCCGTTCAATCAAATCTGCAATCGCGTCACAGCCCGATAAGCCTGGAGTTATAAAGTGCCTAACTATTACATCCGCTCCATTGCCGTATCTATTGCACTGATAACCTCAGCATCGGGTTGCTCGGTATATCAAGATAAACGCAATACAGACGCGTACTCCGCGCAAATGATGGGAAGTACAAAATCGCGTGTTTCAGACAATCTTTACGATGTCTCGCGAGAACAAAAACGTGCCTCCCAAGATGTAAACCTGCCATTTTTGGCCGGCAAAGCACGTCCGATCTCTCGTGACGTTCTTCTTCCTGCTGCTCTTCGTGGGAATATTGATACTACAACTGTCTATCCTGGCGGTGGCTTGGCCGATCTGGTGACGTTGGCTCAGCGAGTTCAAGACGCATCGGGAATCATGGTGCGGGTAACTCCTGATGCGCTGATGCCTTTGGAAGCTTTTTCACCAAGACTTACCGACAAGGCAGGTGACTTCGGGACTAATCCAGTCCTAGCCCCCACCTTGGCGACAACCGCTCCACTCATCGGCCAGCCATTACCCAATTCCGGTCAAGTGCCAACGCAGGTTTATAACTTGCCACGGGGCGCGTCGCCAAAAACCGTAAGTGCTGGATCCATCGCGACTGGCACGCAGGCACTTCCAGTGGTTCTTGACGCTATTGCATCGCGTCTGGGTGTGTACTGGAAATACGACTACGACCAATCAGAAATTGTCTTCTACCGTACCGAAACGCGGATCTTTGAAATCCGCGGCGCTGAGATGAATGCCCAATCCAGCATTTCAGTCGGGCTAACTGGCTCCATTGGCGACCAGAACAGCAGTTCGCTGGACAGCAAGTCCAAGACATCTATCGATCTACCGGAGAGCAAAACTGGCCAGACAGCAGAAATCGTCAACCGCGTGAAGCAATTCATGACCCGCGCAGGTGACGTGTCCTCTGGCACTGGCGGAATCATCATCGTTACGGATACCAAGGGCGCACTCGATCAGATCGAGAAATACATTGCCCTGGAGAACACCATTCGAAGCAGGACCATCGATTTCGTGTTGGAAGAAATCACGGTCGAGAATACGAAAAGTTCCCAAGCCGGCGTCAGTTGGAATCTGTTCTTCAATTCCGGCGGCAAGGGCAACGAAGTGAACATCGGCGGGCTCAACTCGCTTCTGGAGCAAGAAGGTGCAGCTGCATCCTTCGGAGCGTCAGTTGGCTCTGGCCCTTGGGCTAACTCCTCCGTAGCCGTTCAAGCGCTGAGCAAGCTTGGTAAGGTCATTAACCAAAAGACCGACAGCTGGGGATCTAATAACGGGCAGCCCGCAACGACTGCCAGGCCAGAACGCATCAAATACATCGACAAGCTTGAACAAACCCCAAGCTTTTCAGACAACAGCCGACCGACCATCTCTGTGACCCAAGCAGTGGAAGTATCCGGGCGAATTATCACGATTATTCCCAATGCTTACGCCAACGGGGACATCAACCTAGCTTTCAAATTTGATAACACACCTACCCCTGTTATCGAAAAACAAACCTTGCCTGACGGCAGTTACGTTCAGTCGCCACGCTCCCAAGGAACGGTGCTGGCTCGCACCGCCATTGTCCACTCGGGCCAGCCCTATGTAATCAGCGCACAGATGGCCAGTAATAACTCATACGACGCCCGTCGAGTTGATGGTGGTGCACCGATGGCCCTAGGCGGCTCCGATGTCGCCGACCAATCCGAACGCGTAACCATCCTTGTGCTCACCGCAATGATTCGGGAGAAGTAAGGGATGGTCGCGAACATCGTAATCCGTCCTATGGAAGACTCGTCCAACGAGTTTCTCGTTTTCGGTATGACTTGGGAGCCGGTAATCGGATCAAGGCCCGAGCGCGAATCCATTGAGCGTGTCAAAGGCTGGAAGGCTACGCACTACATACCTGCCGGTGATCATTCAACAATGGTCGGTTTGGTGAAACTGCCGGCCGAGAAAAAACGGAAAAAGAAGGAGAAAAGAAGCCTTTATTCGCCGGCAATTATCTTCGCTGAAAGCCATCCGGTAGGGGCGCACGGACTCACAGTTGATCTCCAAGATGGCAGCACCTGGGTAATTGCGTCGCACGATGGCGTTGTCATATCCGGAACAGATGTCGTCTGCGAGACTAGAGATGACGCAGCACTTGTTATTGCATCGCTAAAGGATCGTTATCCTGAAGTGAAGATGGGCGTTAGCAAAGCGCTCTCGCCGCCGTCTTCGAAACATACCAACACTGCATTGCTGAGAGAAGTAAAAACCTCTTTGGAATCGATCCCACCCTGGATGCGATATGCGTTCATCGTGTTGTTCGCCCTGATCGCTTATGACAAGGGCACAGATCTGTGGAGGAAGCACGCGGCGGCTCAGGACCAGGCTCTGAACGTCGAACAGTACGTTGACACGTCTGCTGAATGGAAAAAGGCGCTTGATATTTGGCAAAAAGGAATTCGGGTTGATGGCCCGGTGGGGTTAACTGCGCTATTCGAAAATCTACTTGAAACTCCAATTCAGGTAGAGGGCTGGGGTTTACGTTCAATCGAGTGCATCCCCTCAACCAAGGGATGGAGCTGCACAGGCAACTATGACCGTTTGGTCCTGGGCACAAACATCTCCTTGTTTGTCGGAGCGCCCAAAGGATGGCGCGTGAATTGGCAGAGCTTAGATAAAGCCAGCTTGAGTTGGGACATCGGCGCGCCCCTAACCATTCTTAACCGGCTAAACATTGGCTCAAACGAGAACACCAATATTCAGTACCTAAGCCAATTGCAGAACGTTTATCCGGCATTCAAGCAGATGCAAGTCGGGGTAAGGACCGTAGCTCCAGTACCGGCACCGACCGTCACGAACTCACAAGGCGAACACAGGGCGGTTCCAACGCCAGAGAAGATCGAACCCAGCACGCATGTACCTGGAGTACGAAAACTTCTATTTGTAGGGCCTTTACGCTCACTGTCCGTTCTTCCCATCACTGAAACAACGTCAATTAAATACATATTGGTCAAGATCACTGACTACATCGATCCGACCATTAACAACAGCATGCTTAGCGCAGAGCTTTCAGGTGAGATGTATGTTCAATAAAACTCGGAAAATAATTACTGGCGTGGCCCTGACTCTAGCGGTGTGCTCTGGATCTGCTTTCGCGGTTGAGCAACCACTAGATGGTAGTTCTGAGTCATCAGTAACGGTGCTTAAAACTGTACGAGACCTATTGCTAAGTGAATCTCGTATGGCGCTTGATGCGCAGAGAAAACGAGAGCGCGAGCTGTCCGGGCGTAAGGATCTGACCCAGCCAAACATCGTCGGTACGCTGTTGCCGCAACCTCTGACTGACAGCCCAAGTATGCTGATGGATCACGAACCAGCCCCGGCCACGCCTAAAGAACCAACGACAGTTCTAGGCATATTCGGATTAGGAAATAACCTCTTTGCTGACGTCAGCATTGATAGTCAGCGTCTTCGCTTCCAAACCGGACGTGGAGCACCACTCGGCGCTAATCAGAAATCACCGTATCAATTGATAAACATTGCTCCGCCGTGCGTAAAACTCAAAGCACATGGCGTAGTGCGTAATCTATGCGTCGATGATCCGCGTTCGGAGTGAATAAAATGAACAATACCAATGGAGCTTTACAGACCGTCGCTTCTCTATTCAACTTCAAGCGTGATGGGGAAGCGCAACGTAGCGACGTCGGCGTTTCGCTTGAAAAATTAGTAATCGAGACTCAGGAAGACCTAGCAGATCTCCGAGTTGTAAAGAAGCGTCAAGACATTGTTGGCAATGCAACTTTAGCGGCTAAAGTTTCTGTAGTCGAAGTTGAGGGAGGAGGGTTCGCAATTCTGACTCATCCCGAATACAGAAAGGCTCATGTAGTAGATGAAGTCGCTCGACGGGTGCAGAAGCTCTCTCGGGGTTCAGAAGTCAAGATTTACACCATCGCACCGCTGATGCTTCTTTCGCTCAATAAAACCAGCGACGAGAACCTGCTGGGGAGCAGAAAGAAACACACAACCTACGAAGTAGCCTTTGAGTCAGTAATTGAGTTTGCAATTGCAAACAAGGCATCTGATATCACCTTCAATGTCTATAAAGACAAAGAAGACTCACAGATATTTTTTCAGATCGATGGGATGTATGTCGCACCTCGGTTGTGGCGATTACCAACAGCGCGGATGGAAGAAATCCTGAGCATTGTCTGGCAAGCAGTTAAAGGCGGATCCGAGTCCTTTTTCTCTGGCAATGAGGAGCAACAAGGCAAGGTAGAAACCTTCGCTTATGGCAAAAAAGTAATGCTCCGGTGGTCCTCAATAGCCACTGATCGTGGACCGTCAGTTACCTTCAGGGCTCTAATCCAGGAGGAAGTAAAAGATATTGAATTCTATGGTTACCTTCCATCCCATTTAGCGATGTTTGTACGCAACCAGGCCTCCGGCGGCGGGATAATCGGTATAGCTGGCCGGGTTGGCATGGGCAAGACGTCTTCGACAGCCAGTCTTTTAAATCGCTTGCCGCGATTCTGGAAGATAATTTCAATCGAGGATCCTGTGGAGATCGAGCTTCCACATGTTATTCAATGCACGGTAGAAAACCGTTTGGATGGCAGCAAAAACGCTTCTTATGTTTCTAAATTATTTTCGCTTAAACGTAACGCGCCAAACGCGGTATCGCTGGGAGAAATCAGAGATAAGCTGACAGGCGAAGGCGTTATCGAAGTTGGTGGTATGGGCACGCAGCTCTATCTAACCGTGCATGCCTTGGGCATGGTGCAAATACCCGAGCGGCTTGCGTCAAAGTCGATCCAGATTCCACGAGATTTTCTGGCATCACCAGGAATGCTGAAACTTCTTGTGTATCAAATTCTTGTTCCAAAGCTTTGCGAATGTGCTCTGGATATAACGGAGTTCGAAGACTTTGGCGGTAACGACGCAACAGGCGTTTTCCGTGAAGCTTCATACTGGACGGCATACCTCGAACGACTTGATCGTATCTTCCAGGTTGATTCCAGAACACTCAAAGTCCGCAATACAGACGGTTGCGAATGTTGCCGCAATGAGCATTTTACTGAATTGAACGGTTTCCGTGGCCGCGATCAGATAGCAGAAATGATGGAGCCCAACGCTCACTATAAAATTCTGGAATGTATTGCTTCAGGCGATACCTTAGGCCTGCAAAGCTATCTGAATACGCTTCCGCGCAGCCGGATCGATGACGAGAACATGGACAACAAAACCATCATTGAATGCGGGATGTACAAGGCACTCAAAGGATCCATTGATCCGAGAGATATCGAGCTGGCAACCGAGTCGTTTGAGACTGTAGAGCGCTTGCCTCGCTACGCCAACTTAAAATCAGAGGTCATCAAGCATGAACGTGCTTAGTCGTATCTCTCGTGCCTTATACGATACAAAGGTATTCGTTACTGAAGCTCTCGGGGCGGTGCCGTTAGACGTCAGAGTAGCTGCCTTGTTGTTTTCGAAACATCGAAGCGAGTATTACCAGTACCTTTCGGATTTGATTGAAGGTTCGCGAGGCAAGAAGCTGATGCTAGCCATATTCAAAGATGATGCGAAACGTTACTCAAAGACTAGTCGTGGAACTCTGTCCGCGCATTGGGCCGCGATCTTCGATAAGGAAGGCGGAAAGCTGTCGCGCACCTTCGCAGGAACGCTGCCAAGTGATGAAGTCATGCTGTTACACATGCTGCAAAAGCGAGGGGGGGAGGGGGTGTTTGCTGAAGGTCTGGCGGAGCTTGCAGAAAATACCGCTTTAGTGCAACGAGCGGTTAGCACTTTGCTAGGCGCACTGATGACAGCCGCGTTTCCGATTGCTCTGCTCGTTGGAATGCTCATCCTGATACCACTGTACACAGTGCCGGAAATCAAAAGTGGTTTCTCCATGGTGCCGCCAAGTCTATATCCACCGAAGGCTGTACAGCTTTTTACGTTGTCTGACTTCATTTCAAACAACGGATTCTTGCTGATCCTGGGTGCTATGGGACTTGTGGCATTGGTCATTTGGTCGCTTTCAAGATTGCGCGGCCCAGTGAGAAAATACTTTGATAAGTACCTCATCATATGGGGAATCTACCGGGATTTTCAGGGTATTAAGTTTCTTTCGAGCTTGTCATTGGTGCTAAAAAACCGGAACAATGAAACTAGCCGTTTGAAGGATGCTGTTGAAATGCAGCTGTCAGGATCATCGCCATGGAAAGAATCGATGATTCGCGGCATGCTCAAAAACATTGCTGATGGGAAGCCGGTTGTTGACGTCTTCAAGGTTGGGATGTTTGACCGTGATATGGAATTTACTCTTGAAGATCTGATCGCTTCACGAGGCCTCAACAGTGCTCTTGTTTACTTACGCCCTAAACTCGAAAAACGGGTAATGGGGAGGCTCAAGAAACGCTGCAACATCCTGTCATGGTCGTTGATTGGAATGAGTGCGCTGTTTGGGATTTATCTCATGGCGTTGCACACGCTCGCTACGAATGGCTTGCAGCAAGCCATGCAACTCAACCTTAACTAATTATTAAATCATTTCAAAGGAAGTACTATATGTCCCTGCAAAACATCGCCGCTGCCGCCGCTCGACCTGTCGCCAAAGCGCAAAAGGGTTTCACCGTAGTGGAGTTCATGGCTGTTCTGTTCCTTACCATTCTTGCCGGTATTCTGGCATGGCCACGTATCACCGGATTGTATGTTGAAATCCGTGTCCCATTCGTTGCAGATGATCTGAAGGCTTACGTCGCTCGAACCAAATCGGTTACGCAGGGTTACGGAATCGCGCCGTACGCTGGCCTGACCCAGCTTGCGTTTGCCCGTGCAGTTAAAGACACAAACCTAAAGGTCGGTGATGTCTCAGGCGAAGGCACTACAAGCGAGAAAGTACGCCATGGGTTAGGCGGCGCTGACAACGGTACGATCAACTTTACAGAGTCGGGTTCATTCTTCACTTTAACTCTTACGAACGTTAGTCAATATGCCTGCCCAACCTTTTTGAGTTCGGTCGAAATGTTCGCCTCCTCTGTGTCCGTCAACGGGGTGGTTATTAAGAAGATGGATGATTCTGGAAATTTGACCACTGCGTATAGCGCCGCCAAAGCCAGCGCTCAATGCAAAGATGGTGACACCAACGAATACATCTTGACCGTTAACTGAAACTGACACCCGAGGGCACCGACGTGAAAAACAAGATGGTTAGCAAAAAACAACGTGGCTTCGCCGTGGTAGGTTTCATGGTCTTTATCATGATGTTTACATTTTTCGGCATTTACCAGGCTAACCAGTGGCGAGCGTCGGTTGAGGACAGTGCGGCACTTTCGACCGGAAAGTACATGCTAACCGTAAGGGGGGCGGTCCTCGATGCTCTGTCTCGCCATCAGGATGTGTTCTCTCTTACGGACACCACCTCTGCTCCTGCCGGCACCTATCCTGTTGCCCCAGCCTGGGCAACGTTTACCGGAGACGTTGCCACGATCTCGGTTCAGGATCTGAAGACGTCAGGGTTTCTTAATGGAGATTTCCCGGCAGCACCTCCATTGGGCCGCTCATTACAGATCAGATTCATCCGGACGCCTGGCTTGTGCCCTGGTGTAGGTTGCGCTGTTGAGGCGTACATATTTACGTGCTGGCCGATTTCCAAGCTGACGATGAAGACTGCTTTTGACGCGAGCACTTGTCCCGCGTCCCCTGGCAACCTTGAATTTAGCCAAAACCTGATCGGCAAAGTCATGGAGGGTGCAGAGAGTTATGGGGGTTCAAACAGCATCGATCCAAGCAGGATTCGGGGATCGCTGTTCAATAAAGCCAGTGTAGATCTGGGCATTCCTGCAAACAGTCCTGGGCATGTTGCAGTCGTCGCCTCTCTCAACTCCACCATGTTCAACCAGTTCGTGCGCCAAGGTGACACGCGGCACATTTATCTGAACGACGACTTGACTGTTGCCGGTCGCATCTCCACCGGAACAGGTCTTCTAATCACCACTAAGGTGGTCATCGGCGAAACCTGCGCAGACGAAGGCATGTACGCAACAACCTCTCGACAGTCATGGGCGATGTGTTCCGGCGGTCGATGGTTTGAGCTGACCAACCACGTGGTCATGTCTACTCAGTACCTAGCTAACGGCGCAGCTGTCACCGAGCCTGCTTGTCCAGGTGCAAACATGGAGTCGTTTTCCTATGCATCGATCCAAAGGCTGGATACAACTATGACGGGATCTGACGTCAATGTACGTGGCGATTTGAATGGTGGAGTAACAGGCACAGGGGTCGTAAACCAAAGCGGTAACGTGTCCGTGACAGGTTCATTTGCCGGGAAAGTTGTGTCGTCACCGGAAAGCTCAATTCGTGTTGCGCAGCGGGCCGAAGTCGTCGGGGGCCAGGTCGTTATCACACCGGCCAGCGCCGATTCGCGGGCGATGGTTATTCAAGGGTGCCGCTACCATGGGTAAGATTTCGCTGATGCTTCTGGCACTGGCGTGGAGCCTAATGGCGACAACGCAAGCGGCGGCAGAACCTGCAAGCCGCCTGGAAAGCTGTATTTTTCAAGCCGGGGCCTATCAGAAGATCGATCCTCTGTTTCTGCTGGCCATTGCGCAGCAAGAATCAGCAATGAATCCAAAAGCCAAGAACCGGAACGTGAAAGGCGGCACCACTGACCACGGCGCAATGCAGATCAACGATGAGTGGGTTCCTAGGCTAAAGAAATTTGGCATCACCAAAAATGATCTCTATGACGCCTGCGTCTCGGCTTATGTGGGAGCCTGGATCCTAGCGCAGGAAATCGCACGACATGGGTACACCTGGAAGGCTATAGGCGCATACAACGCCAAGTCTCCTGATAAGCAAGAGATTTACGCTCGATTGATTTATCAACGCTGGGTTAAGCTCGCGGTGGCAAGAAAATGAAAAGATGCCTTGCTTCATATGCACAACGTGCATATATTGAATCAGGGCCTCACCTACCTACTCGGTGAAGCGTAATGAAAAGACCTGACATTAAGCACCTGAACACTGATCCTGCCTATCTACGCAGCTTAATCGAACGTTCTGGTTTGAGCCAAGGTGAGGTAGCGGAATTACTGGGCTTAAAGGTCCGTGTGATCTGCTACTACTTGAGCGACGTAAGTTCCAAAGGATACCGGCCCGCTCCGTACACGGTTCAATACGCACTTGAAGCGTTAGCGGATGGCCCCATTAGCGATTAATTCGAAGGGTTCAGTATGGATATTGGTAAACGATGCAAGGCTATGCTGCTAAGTCTGTTGTTGTTGCCTGGTGTAACCCACGCTGTTGATGCAAATCACGCAGATATCCTGCTGAGCACCGACCTCAATCACATGAATGTCATAGTCAATCCAGGGGGATCTGGATGTCCTTCTGGTCAATACTGGGACATTGGTCAAGGCGGTTGCACCACTGAAGTCATTCTGCGGACAGTCAGCGTTACTCAAAGCTGTGCTTGCGATTGCGGATCCGGCGCGACTGGATCCTGCTCATCCCAACAGAATGGTAGCTACCAAGTCTTTGGATGGCGTTTGCCCACGGCCGGCAATGAACTTGTCAGCTACAACGGACCAACTTCTTGGGGCGGATGCTACACAACATCCAGCAGCTGCGCTGCGATCCCAGCAGATCCCGGAACCGGTGGTGGAGGCCCGCCAGGTCAACCGGCGGTGGGGGGCAACTTGTATATCACCGGGATGATTTGCAGCTCTTCTGACGCAGGTTACGGCTACCTTCCCGAGGTGGATAGTACCTATCGTGAACAGCTGATTGCCTTGTACCGCTCCTGGGGGTCGGGAGGCCGTTGCCCCGAAACTTCCGGCTATCAGAACTGGCTTCGTTTCCTGGTGACGAACGCTGCTGCTGCTGGGAGTACACCTTTCGCCTATGCAACAGCTTGGGTTAATACAGTGAAGCCAACTGTTGATGCCTCGGCAACTGCCAACGGAGAAAAAGGTCCAGGGGGCCTGATTGGCGCGAACTCTATTTGCAATGACGAAGCGGTCAGACAACTAGGTGGCACTGCTCACGCGGAATATGTTGTTGGCTCCGGCAATATCTGCCTAATTACCTCACTCTAAACCAAGGAACGAAGACATGGCCCTTACGACTGATCAAGTAATCAGCAACATCACATACCTCTACAACAAGTACGTCCCAGCCGCTTCTGGCCGGTTGGCAGATAGCTTGTTCCTTGTTGATGTGGCCCTCAAAAGCGGCATGACAGCCGAGGCGGCATACGGCGAAGTCCTCAAGTTTTTCCCCTTGGACGTCGGGCAGTATGCCGCTGCCTTCAGCGGGCACCCTGTCGGCGCTGCGGAACGACTGAACCCAGTGGGCTATTCTGCATCGATCCCAGCCACGATGGTGGTTGACTTCTATTATCCAAACGCATCGGCAGGTGATCGGGCCGCACTGGTGAACGCCGTTGAATCGGGCACTCTGACGCAAAGCGCTCTGGTTGACGGAATTGCAACAGTCGGCAAATCGAACCCTGCGCCTAGCGCTGGTTCGATCATCGACGCAGGCCTGCACCATGACGTGTCGGTCCCAGGCGTAGCAGATCCTCTGCCGACCGCCAATCTGCCTTTCAATGGCATCCCTGCTGAAGGCCTTAATTTGTTGGTAGCGCTGTATGTTGGTGCCTTCAGTCGCGCTCCAGAATTTGCTGGCATCAAATACTGGGTTGATCAAATGGCGGTAAAACTTGCTGCCGGCAGCACGCTCAACGATGCGTTTCATTCTATTGGCGTAACCATGTATTCCCAAGGTGCAGGTAATGGCGAAGGCGGCACGAACCTGCCAACTGCTGATTACGTTGCCTTGGCCTATCAGAACTCACTGGGTCGAGCGCCAGACGCAGCAGGCCTTGACTACTGGGTCAAGCAGATCTCCACGAATGCAATTGTTCGCGGTGAATTCCTCGCGTCTTTCCTCAAGGATGCGATCTCAAACAACGGCGATAGCGATTACCTAAAGTCCAAGATTGGTGTAGCCAAATTCGCAGCCCAGGAGCATGTATCTGGGCCTAACGCCAAGGGTATAGATCTTGCTGGTATCGTCAGCGGCGTTTCCAACTACAGCGATGCGCAGGCAAAGATTGCCTCCATCAACACGACGTACGGCACGCTTACGTACGGTACAGCCGCGATTGACAAGCTTTCGGTTACAGGGGATCGCTCGACTTTCACGATTACTCTAAATAAAGACCTGGCTCATTACGCTGCGACCGGCAGCGCGACAGCCAATGCATTGGTCGGCATTGAGCGAATCGAGTTTGCAAATGGTCAAGCGGTTGCACTAGATATTGACGGTCACGCTGGTCAGGCTTTCAGACTCTATGAGGCTGCGTTGAATCGCGCTCCAGATGAAGATGGCCTTGGGTACTGGATTAACCAGCTCGACACTGGCGTTTCGTTGACCAGCGTTGCCAACCAGTTCGTTCAAAGCAAAGAGTTTGGCATTCAGTACGGTACTGACATGCCCAATCAGAACTTTGTAAACACGCTTTATCACAACATTCTCGACCGAGCGCCTGACGCTGCTGGAGCATCCTTCTGGGTGGGCCAGCTCGATGCGGGTACAGCATCGAAAGCTCAGGTTCTGGAGAACTTTTCAGAATCGACGGAAAACCAGTTGATGGTTTCGGGGACTATCCATAACGGCATTTTGTTCCATGAAGCAATCGCCGCCTAACCGAAGAACGAAGGGGAACTCCATGATGCTTTCAAGTCGCTGGATCATGCTACTACTCGCATTGCTGATTCTCCCCAATGCAGTATTCGCCCTAAATCAGAATAATGCGGACGTTCTGCTCGGCAGCGACTTGAAGAACATGGACATCGTTATAAACCCTGGGGGGTCAGGATGTCCGAGTGGTCAGTATTGGGATATTGGGCGAGGTGGATGTACTACCGAAGTCCTCCTACGTAGTGTTGCTGTTTCAGAAAGCTGTGCCTGCGGTTGCCCCTCAGGCACGACAGGATTCTGCTCAATGCAGCGCAATGGTAGCTATGACGTATTCGGCTGGAGGCTTCCTACTGCCGGCAACGAGCTGATCAGTCGCTATGGGGCCACAAACTGGGGAAGCTGTTTTTCAGTGTCCAACAACTGTGTAGCAGATCCAGACTCCGGAGACGGTGGCGGTGGTGGCGATACGGGGGGTGGGACACCGCCTCCACCAGGTACGACTTTGTTCGTCATCGCCTTCATTTGTGATGCCTCAAATCCGAACTTTGCAAGTGGCAGTCTCGATAGCGGGAACAAGATGAAAATCATTGGGACTTACCAACGATTCAGCTCAGGCAGCCGATGCCCAGAGTTGGCTGGTTTTATTTTTTGGCAGGACTCCTGGAGTAACTGGGCACGCCAGTATCAAGCTGCAAATCCCGGCACCTCTTGGGACCTGGCTCTGCTCTCGACCTTTTCAACCCCGACACAAGAAGCTATGGACAGCTCGGCGGCAGCAAATGGTGAGGGTAGCCCGGAGCACATGGCCTTTCTCAATGGGGTGTGTTCGAACGAAGCATCCGCGAAATACGGCGTCCCGCTAACAGCAACATACATAATCGGATCCGGATCAACCTGCGTCGTAAATTAGTCAGCTCGCTACCAGACTACATGTCTAACTGAGGTCAATTATGTGGTTGTCTTACGCCTTGAGAGCGAGCATAGCTGCGCTCGTATTGTTGTCATCCCAGACGTTTGCGCTGGAACTGAATAAAGCGGATATCTTGCTCAACAATGACCTTAACACTATTGATGTAGTCGTTAATCCAGGCGGGACCGGTTGTCCTACGGGTCAGTATTGGGATATAGGTCGTGGGGCATGCACGACCGAAGTTGTCCTACGCGATGTTTCAGTATCTGAAAACTGTAGCTGTAGCTGCCCAGCGGGCACGTCAGGTAGCTGCACGATGCAACGGAACGGTAGTTATTCTGTATTTGGATGGCGGCTTCCGACAGCGGGTAATGAGTTGGTAAGTCGATATGGCGCTACGTCGTGGGGCTCTTGCTATTCGGTGTCATCTAACTGCGTAGCTGACCCAGACACTGGCGGTGGAGATACAGGAGGCGGTACTGGGGTGGCCCCGCCCCCCGGAACGTCTTTCCTAATCCAGGCATTCATCTGCGATGCATCTCATGAAAGCTTCCCTAGCGGTGTCCTCAGTCCGTCAAACAAGTCCAAGATCATCGCAACGTATCGGCAGTTTAATTATGGTGGTCGTTGCCCGGAAGCAAGCGGGTATGTTTACTGGCAATCCTCCTGGAATAACTGGGCGAGCGAATACCAGGCAGCCAATCCTGGAACATCAACAGATTTGGCCCTGGCTTCCACTTGGTCTTATCCGACACAAGAAGCGATGAATCGTGCCGCGATTGAGAATGGCGAAAACCTCTCAAGTTATTCCTCGACGTTAAATCAGCTGTGCTCGTCTTATGCAACGAGCAAATATGGTGTTCAGTTGACAGCCACGTATGTTCTTGGATCTGGGTCTACCTGCATAGTAAACTGACAAAAAAGATTGAACTATAGTGAATTAAAGCTTAAAATAATCACATACCAAAAGGAGATTCACCATGGCTTCGGTTACAGCAGCTCAAGCGGTCTTGAACATCGAGTCGTTCTACAAACAATTTCTTCCTAGCTACGTTGCGAAACTGCCCAATGACAGTTTTCAATACGCTGTTGAGCTGTTTAACATGAAGATGGCTGCTGGATCTTCACTCAAAGCCAGTTATGATTTTGTAATTGCGCAGGCTGTTGTGCTGGCGAACGGCTTCGAGCATGCGTATCCGAGTAATCCTGTTCCGTCTGCCAGCGAGGCTGTAAACCCTATCGCCTTCGCAAATCGGATTTCTGGAACCGAAGTAGTTGATTATTTTTACAAGTCCGCTACAGCGGCAGAGAAAAGTGTTCTAGTAGATGCGATTAACAAAGGAACCCTCTCTGTCACTGACTTTGCCAGTGCAATCAGCGTTGTGGGTTTGAACAACGCTCACCCCACTCCTAGCCAAATCATCAATGCTCCATCGAACTTGACTGGCAGCGGGGATCTTCCGCACTCAGGCCTTAGCTTCGCAGGCCTAACCAGTGGCCAACAAGACTTTCTTGCGAGCATGTATATCGGTGCTTTTGGGCGAGCGCCTGAATACGAAGGCCTAAAATACTGGGCCAGCGAATTGACCCGCGATATCCAGCAGGGCCACGTTCAGAACGACGCGTATCTGATGGTTGGTAACAATATGTACAAAGCGGGTGCCCAAAATGGGGAGGGGGGCACTCAACTCCAAAACTCTGAATACATCGGCTATGCGTACACCAACGCACTAGGTCGTCAACCTGATGCCGCAGGATTTGCGTATTGGGAAAATAATCTCAACTCTGGCGCAATCCAACGAGGCGAATTTCTTACTACCTTCTTGACCGCTGGTATGGGTTCAGAGCGTGATTCGGCTTTCTTGGTGTCTCGTGTAGCGGTCGGTGAGTTCGCGGCGCAAAAGCACGTGACGGGGCCAGGCGCTCCTGGTATTGATTTGAAGGGAGTCATTGCCCCAGTTCATGACGTATCGAGCGCCCAGACCGCTATTTCCGGCATTTTGGCCCAATACGGTGCAGGCCAAATCGAGCTAGTTGGTGTTAACTCAACTTTCAGCTTCGCCTGACCCAAAGCCTCGCGGCAGGCGCTACCACGCGTCTGTCGCGGTCTGCTTTCTTCTAATCCTCCCCCTAAGTCCTTCCCCTGGCGTATCCAGCATCTGACCTTACCTGAAGGTCGGAAAGCATTCTGCCGCATCTTCTAAAACGAAATAGCCATTTGCCACTAAAACTTTAGCGGCTAAAGATTCCGTTATCCCACACAAGCGATAAATTCGGTATAGTGATTAATCACACGTCTTTTTTGTAGCCATGCTCGCTGAGTATCCGGCTAAAACAACTGAATATTAGGGACCAAATCCATGCTGTTCCGGAGAATAATAGGTGAATCGCCACCGCAGTATGGGGGGAAAGTTGCTTACGCAACTATTGGACCAAACCACGTGGGTTGTTGCGCACTACTGTACTCATTGGGCAATGAGTCTAAGCGTGTTGAGTTCGCCTCCTATCGAATTGCACTTACCGCCGCCACCTTAGCCATATTCTGCGTTGATACACGATTGGCTCAAATCAAGGTGGTGGACAATGACGGTGAAGGGGCTGCATCTTTTCCTTCTGCTAAGGAGTGGTTCAGATCTGTGGAAAACGAATTAACCAAATCCCACCCAAAAAAAACCCCCGATTGCTTCGAGGGCTTCTCAATCGCTAAGCACGCTGTTACCTAAATGTCGTTTAGCATTCGCACTTTTCCTATCGAGGTGGTCGGCACGCCAGTGATGTGTCGCCATACTTGAGAGAGAACTGTCTCTTCATCATCGCCTAAATTCGGGGCAGGATATGTTTGAATCCCCTCTGGATGTTCTGGCAGCAATATGTCGTAGAGATGTGCCGTGTCTGCGACCAGCAAATATCCTTTCGTGATACTTCTTCTGACCTCGGCCTTTACCGGCTCAGACGACTTTTCGTAAGCATCGGCAATTACCGCATAACCAGAAGCAGACAGCTCTTGGTTCCTGGACCACTCGTTTAGGAATGGGCGACCAATGACATAAGTTGCTACTGGTATGCCGATGGCAATTACAAGAAAGGACGTGGCTGCTTTCATAACACTGACTCATCTTTAATATTGTTGCGATCAGAAACGCCTCTAGCCTGGCTGGGACGGTGAAGTTGTCCGGATTCATCCAAGGACGAAGTAACAAACCGCACACCCTACACGCAGCCTGGAGAGCCTCCAGACACCCAGCAATGCCAGGAGCACTACCGGGAGCTTTAACGCCTCCGGTGATCTGCTTTACTTCGGAAGGAGTGAGCTAGAACGGTGCCAGATATTGAGCTTCCCGCTCTGCGCTCGCTTTACTTCGGCAGGAGTGAGCGAGAACAGTGCCCCATATTGAGCTTTCTGCTCTGCGCTGACTGGTTGCGATTGCGTGAATATTTTGGTGAGTGCCATTTCCAATCCTCATTAGCCCGAACGCGAAAGTCGTGCTCCGGTACTGACAGAGCCCGCTCAATGGCGGGCTCAGGGAATAGCGGTGTTTATCGTAGAACAGGCCGACGAAGCCTGGATGAGTTCTCACGGCGCAGAAAACTCATGAACGCCTCAGCAACTGACGGAGCGGCCATTTCCCCAGCATACTCCAGGAGAAGATTGCGGTAACGGGGGTCTGAAAGCTGTGAGGGAAGCAGAGCGATCGGCAGACTAAGGACTGCATTATGTGTAAGTGGTTTGTACATCGGAATCATCCGGTTTTGACCAGGGCGCAGTGCTCGGCCTCAGAACCGATATTAGGACATAATGTCCTAATATGCAAATGAATCTTTCGTTAAGAAGGCTCGAAGCACGGTGCATGTGACGTGGAATCACACCCGCTTGTACTGGTAAGAATCGCATTGGAGCACCGCCTGCACGGCACGCGTGCGGGATGAGTCCCGCAAGCCTGGCGAATGATCCGGATGATGTTTCAATGCTTTTGCTGCGCTGCTGATCTGCCGTATACGCGAGCGCATCCAATTAGCATCGGCTGTATAGATCGCATCCGGATTATTCTCCACCAGAGCCTCCAGTTTGGCTGTCAGCTCGTTGGTTAGGATCACACGACCAAGGACGTGAAAATCGTGATGGTGAAGTGTGGAACAGTCACTAACGCTCATCGCTTCAAGGTTCGATGGTATCCCTGCGCAGAAACGATCTGTTCGAAAAATATCCTTAGCATGATTGAGCATCATTCCAGCCGTGAACGCTCCTCTTTGGAGAGGAACGATCACCCTGGCACCACCCGTGATCCAGGCTCTCACTCGGTCGGCATGGACTCTCCAAAGGGCAAGTGTTGCAAGCTGATCTCCGATTACATCGGGGGCCACAATACTCAACCCGCGAGGCCTATCAGTCATGCCCAGTACACTTTCATAAACGCGGAAAACTTTAGCCCAGTCTACTGTGCAGCCTTTCTGGAATGCCGCAAATGCTCCAGAATCGATAAAGACTGCTGCGCCTGTATCGAGATGGCGCGGGAGAACCAAAATTGTTTTGGAAACATCGAGCAGCGTAGCTACAACACCAACTGGTACGCCTTCTTCAACTGCCGCTCTCAGATCACTCTTAGCGGACATACCAGAATGAAAAGCTAAATCCCACGTCAACGTCATGTCTGATCCCAAGCCATAAAATGCACAAGGATTAGATTGAACTATAGTTCAACTATTATCAACCATTAAGTTGCCTATAGTTCAACTATTTAGCGGACGCGGTGGCCTGCGATTTCGACTTTTTCTCAGTCTTGCAGATTGGTAATCCGTTCAAAGCGTCATCCCAGTGCGCTTCACGAGCGGCGTTGTTGGTGATCTTACTCATCCACGCGTATGAGATTCCCCAACGGGTGGCGAGGGTTCGACCATTCCAACCCCGACGCTTCATAGCCTCTTTGAATTCAGCGGGTGTCATGCGTTGTTGTTCAGACATCTAATGATCCTTAGTCACCGCCTGCGCGGCGAATCCAATATTCGTACGGCCATGACAGAGTTTGAGCTGTAGATCAAACAAACTCAAGCCAATGTTAACCTGAGTTCAACATAGCTCTCTCCAAATCATTGATCATAGTCGCAAGGGTTTCAAACCATTAGATGCTGTTCGATCCTGGATCCCAGCCACCATACTATTGGTACAGGCTTGCTATTCCCGATTGCCTTATAGCGCGGAGTAGAAGGACAGGCATCAGCCGAAAGGTTCCGCACGGGCACACGGGTATAGTCGTCGGGAAATCCTTGCAGCCGCTCACACTCAATCTCAGTCAGCCGTCGAACTCTACTGGTAGTTATAAAAACTCCAAATTCGTCCGCCTCGTCCACTTCTTGGACAAAGAACGTTTCAGAAGCAAAGTCATTTCTAACGCCATGGGCATTGAGGGAGCCAGCCCTGAAAAGAGACTCAGGGTTCTCACCGCCAAAGGCTGGCACTCCCGCAAGCACACCAACTGCTGGGCCATCCTCACCTTCGCAATTAGGACATCCCCACGGACCTAGCTCGGCTTCGAAGAGGAAACTGCATCCACACTGGAGAGCAGGGCCGAACGGAGCGTGTCCGGCAACGTCTTGCCCCTGGCCTCGACGCGGCGCAATATCCCGGCGCAGCCCTTCGCGCTCAAAAAGTACCGCGAGGGGATCGAACCCTCTTCGAGCACTTGCGACAACGAACACACGGCGGCGTCGTTGGGCCAGGCCGAAATATTCGGCGTTAAGAACCCGCCAAGCGATTGTTCTTTTGGGTCCAAACACACAACCAGAGTCCTTCCACTTTCCCCCTGGAGGCTGCAATTCGCAGTCTTCCCCAGCAAGCGCACCAAGAAAGCATCCGAAGGCGTTGTTTTTGTCTGAGAGCACTCCAGCAACGTTTTCCCAGACGATGATTGCTTCGTCGTCGCCTCTATTCCTTCGAACATGGTCAATTGCATCAGCTGTCTCCACATACTTAATGGTAAGAGCACCACGTTTGCCCGCTAGCCCAGCGCGCATCCCCCCGATACTAAAATCCTGGCAAGGGGTGCCACCAATCAATACTGCCGGAGCTGCTGCCTTGCCGGCCAACACAAGCGCTGGAAGATTTGTCATGTCACCAAGATTCTGGACTTCCGGATAATGATGGGCCAACACTGCCGAAGGAAAAGGCTCAATTTCTGAAAACCAAGCTGCCTTCCAACCAAGTGGACGCCAAGCGACTGTTGCCGCACAAATCCCGCTACAGACGCTGCCATAATCAAGCATCTTTAACCCTCTACAGTGGTGAGTGTGGCCCGCTCATATAGCGAGCCACATTATTTAGAGGCCTACGATCAGTTCGTTCAGAATGCTTGTTAGAGCAGTGCCATGTTTGGCACGAAGGCGGGCGGCGAACTCGGCCGAATACAGTTGTTTTACAACCCAATATTCGTTCTCGGGATTTTTATCAGTCTCCAATACATACAAGGTATTTTTCGAAGCAGAACGCTTCATCTTTTTGAGTGTTTCCAAGTTGTCAGCAATAATCGGGAGGATCCACTCGACGTAACCGAAATCGTTCTTTGGCGCATCTATAGAACCCCATTCACTTTCTAGATTTAGGGGGAAATCTACACCTTTCAGCGCGGTCGCCAATGCAGCCACGTCACAAGCCTTGATGCCGAAAATCAGGCCCCCACCATTGCCGTCATCAAGCACATCGCCAAGCTTGATACCGCCCAAGTAGACATCACAGGACCAGATCAATCCATCATGGCCGTTCATGGATTTTAGTTTCTTGAGTACGACGCCGGCGGCATTGGCTTTCTTGATGTTTTCAATGACTTTCATTGCTACCTTTCCCCTGACTGGATGCATATTTGATAGGCTGTATATTGAACTATAGTTAACATTTAGGCAAGGAAATATTTACTATAGTTCAACTTCCTATGGAAATAGTCAGATCTTCGTATCGATTTCTGATTGATCGCATCAAGGTGATTACATCTAGGCTTCAGCAGTGCAAAGAATTCCTCCTTGGCGTAGACCCAAGGTTTTTGTAGTTACCTCCTTGGTGCTACCTCATGCGAGGCTATCCGCAAAACGGTCGTTTTACGGACACTGCCCCAAGCTGAACGGTATTGAATTGTCGGTGCGCGATTGGTTGTTCTTTTTCTCGTTCTCAAATCAAAGTCCGTATAATCTGACATTTGGCGGGTTAACGGACGTTTCGGATGAAAATTGGATATGCGCGCATCTCCACTGATGACCAGAGCCTGGATCTGCAAACGGACGCGCTTACGGTGGCAGGCTGCGAAAGGATCTTTAGTGACGTGATGAGCGGAGCTAAGGCTGACCGCCCTGGATTGATCAGTGCGCTAGCATTCGCCCGCCCTGGCGATCAAATAGTGGTATGGCGTCTTGATCGCCTCGGTCGGTCCTTGAATGAGTTGGTTAGACTGGTAACCGAATTCGAAGGTCTGGGTATAGGGTTTGAGAGCTTGTCAGAACGAATCGACACAAGTAGCGCTGCCGGCGAGCTAATCTTCCATGTATTCGGGTCAATCGCTCAATTTGAACGGCGTCTCATCGTCGAGCGGACCAGAGCTGGGCTTCAGGCAGCACGAACCAGGGGGCGGCAGGGGGGGCGCCCAGGTGTTACGCCAGAAACGGTACAAGCAATCAAAGCGCTTGCGAAAACAGACAGGCCTATAGCCGAAATCTGTCGGGTCTTAAATATAAGCCGCAGTACCTATTACAAGTTTTGCAAATCTGTCCTGTAATACGACGACTCAAAATTGCGGAATCAGCTGATCGTTTTGATAGATACAACCTCAAAATATTTATATTTCTGTCTTTTGGCCTCAGCCTTGGCTTCTTGCTCGGCGAGTAAGGTACTCAAGCTTTTGGAGTCATACACAAATTCAAATTCCTCGCCCTCAAACTCCCTAGTTACGAACATGGTGACTCGTATCATCGATGAGATTGGTTTTGACCCGCGTGTTGATTCCGGCTTTATTAACGGCGGGATGACTTGTGGTGTTTTTGTTATCTTTTGCTCAGGTTTGCTGGGGGAGGGGGAGGGGGAGGAAGGCGCGGAAGTGGATCCGAACAAAGCCAGACGCATCTCTTCTTCCGTCAAATCAGATGTCATTGCCAGTTTCTCAGTGGGTGAATGGGTGCCAGGCTCAAGGGTGCCAGCAGCAATAGTTTAGCCGCTAAAGATTCCTCTTGAAATCGCACCAATCCAAAAACGGCGATAGGGCAGGGGAGCGATCCTATGGCAGAATACTGTATCCACATACAGCACAGGTGCGTTATGGCTCATCACTTGCCACCCTTTGAGCCCGTAACACTGTTGGAGCTGCGCGGTTTATGGCCCCAATTCGAAAATAAGGACATCCGGCGTCTCATCCTTGAAGTGCAGCGCTATCGCTTGGTTATTGCAGACATCGACCGTCTTTATCTCACCATCCATCAAGCTTGGCGCGATCAAGTCGGTGGGGATTTAGTCGCCCTACATTTACTCAAGCAAGTGATGTACAGCGAGCGGTATCGGCTACCGTCGGACGCCTAGCTTCATGGTCCTGCTTCCCCATTGGCTGAATAGCTCAGGCTCTTCGGGCATCAGGCAATGCATTGCCGGCGTAAAATTCAGCAATCTGTTCATTTACCTTTTCGAGCAGATCTAGGCGCTTGAACTCCACGTGCATATTGCTGTTCTTGAATGCTTTGGCCCGGTAGTAGTCGCTGACAAAGACCTCACTTTGTTTGAATGAGGCGTTCATAGCTGATTCAAGGGCGCGGGGTTGAAATTGCTTTCCGTCCAGGGTACGGAATACCCGATCTATGTCGTTGAGCTTGTCCGCTGAATTCCCGTGCCGGATACACAGGCCACCCCGAAATGAAGGACCGGCCATCCACGACATTACTACTTTTCGGCCAATGCGAAACGGCTCGCGAGCGTTGGTTCGATAGTCGTCTGACAGGTATCGGAAAACGTTGAACACGCCGCGCCGGAACATTTCGCCAGCGCTTAGCTGCAAGTCGATGAAGGTAGCGCGCATGTTAGCGTCAGTGAAGTCAGGAGGCTGAGGACTTAGGCTTTTCTCGAACTCAGCAACGGCCTGCGCATCCATTAGCTGCTTGAATCCCGTCAGGTCAAAAGCCCGCCGCCACATGCTCCTGTTGAGTTCGTTGCGTATGCGCTGTTCGTCATCCGGCAACAGGGCACCGCTTGGCATGAGGTAACGACCATGAACCTCCAGCAGGCTCTTAGCTTTTTCAGTGAGCCGCCGTGCATCAGATATTAGACGCAATGCATCATTCCGGGCGTCTATCAAATCCTTAAGCGTAGTGGGCAGCGCAAGGTCTGTGAAGATGCTCATAGACTGCGAATGCCGCTGTCTTCAGCGCGAACAATAACCAAAAAATCCACGATCCTGCCCTCTATCAAATCTGTTTCCGTGAATAGATATTGAACTATAGCTAATTATTAGGCAATAACTAATTAACTATAGTTCAATCATTACGGTAAAACATAGTGATGACGGGATCAGTCTCATCACTCGACAGAGGTCTTACTCGTCTTGCGGGTCAATTCGTTTGATCTAGGACCGCCGCCGGATAACCATCGGCAGCGGCCCGTGCCATGAATGCCTTTGCCCCGGCCTCATCCTTCTTGAATTTCAGCACCTTGGCGTAATAGAACATGCTTGGCGGGTGACCAGCCTCGGCTGTTTTCCGTAAAGCTGTGTATTGGGGGTCAGCATCACGGAAAGTGGCGTCGTTCACCATCATCCATACAACTGCATCAGGCTTCCCTGCACCCGCCAGAATCGCCATTTGCGGGAGAAGTGCGTCACGGTCGTGACTTTTGACGAAATAGCTGGTGATGTCCTCCCCCTTGACTGTCAGTACAAGCACCGTCGATACAGCTAAAGCGAAGATCGCCAATGATTTACGTTTGGCCGGATTTACAAGAATGTGCTGCTTATGCGGCCAGATTTCGGTAACTGCTGTCATTTCCCTTCCCCAGACTGACAATATGGACGCGGAAGCCGCACCCTGGTACTGCCAAAGCCCGCGAGCTGCGGGCTGAAGGTGCATTAGGTTACCGAAAACTTCTAAGCGTGAACGATTCGTATCAATGCAGATACAATCAAACTCCCTACCAGGACCACACAGCTTCCTGCCTCCCATCCAGAAAACGATGTTACCCAGATGGCCGACCCAATCCAGGCAAAGCCGACTACGGCCCAGACAGCACATGTGGTTACGAAAACGCTCCTCTCGTATCGCTGACGCAGGGCCACCAACTGGGCATGTTTCTCTACCTCGTCAGCAGTAGCGCGGCCGCAGGCTATTCTTGCTGCAAGCGTATGAAAATCCCGGCTTTGCATTTCAACATCGATTAGGTTCATTCGCTGTGTCCCTTACGTGACTTGTCGCCTTCTATACGAGAAAGCAGCCACCGTACTTACTTTGCTGTGGTGGGTGTCTGCTGCGCTTTTTGAAGAGCGTTCTTAAACTGGGCCTGATAATCGGCTTCCATCAATTGCAACATAGGTGAAGGTTCAGGTTTGAACGCAACCCAAGCCATCGGCAGTGCGATGGCAAGGTAAACAGCGAACATTCCAAAACGTAGCTTGCCCAGATGCTTAGGAAATTTTCGCGAAAACCACAATACGAACCATGCAACTGCGATCAGAGCCACGATCATCAGCACCGTCCAATATGGGTGGCTTTCTGCGAAACTATAGGAAGCGAACACGTCAACAACTGGAATACCCATAACCTCTCCTTAATCTGTCTATTTATATGAAGCGAAAGCCGCGCCCTGGTACTGCCAAAGCCCGCGACAATGGCGGGCTTGGGCGTTGCTGGTCCTTTCCTCAAGCTTTCAGTGGACGCAAATACGCCAAAAAGCCACGCATAAATTGCCAAGCTGCTATCGCCGCTCCGATCTTAAAAAGCGGCATGAGTACGGGGTGCGTTTCCGTAACTGTAGCCAGTGCCAAGTAGATCAAAAGTGCGAAGCTTAGAGCGGTTTTGTCGATTTTCATGTTGAGACCTTTCGCTTACGAGCGCGCAGTTAGGCGGGCTTTCTGTTCCAGATCCATGCAGCGCATGACCTGGGCGGCTGTTGCTATCCTTCTGCCCACTTCGATTGCAGGTTTTTCAGGGTGGAGCTGAGTGACAATTCTTCAATTTTGCAGCCGTTCTACCGGGTAGCGAATTTTCAACCCTTCAACCGGCAAACTGTGGGAGGGCACCAGAAGCATGCTCGCTAACTCCAGAATACTTTTCACCGCCTCCACTGGATCGGCCGGCAATTCAAAGCCATAAGCGCGAGTGACCTGCTGAGCACCAACCCGAGCATCGGCGGCAATGTCCGGGTGAAACTGATCGTTCCAGTGGCGGCGACCCGAATACAGATAGGGGAGGGCATGCGCAATGGTGTGCAAGTCGCTATTAGGGCTGTTCACAGCCAATGCTGCGGACTCCAGCGTGTAGCGCGCCTCTTCCGCGAACTCGTGCGCTGCTTGTGCAGCACGTTCCGCACGCGCTTCCAACTCGATCAAGCGGGCTTCTCGCTGAGACAGACGTGCTTGCAGATCCGATACTTCGGCTTTATGCCGCTGCTTGGTGATGAACATGGGATTCTCCTCAGACTTAGTACGGGTAGCGGTGACGTGCTTTAGCACGCTTATTAGCTGCCTGGATAACGGCCGGGGCTGCACGCCATACGAGGGCGGTAAAAATCAAAGCGACTGTCAGTGCAACGCTGAACCACCCCGAATCAGTGGAGAACAGATAAAGCGCGACTACAGCGCTCAAACACATTCCCACTGTTTGGACCGGGATAACTTTGAGAGCGGAAATCGCCTCATCGATAGGGGTTCTCATCGTCTTTCCTGCTTACTTGGAGGGTTCTCTGGCTGCCTTCGCGGCAGGGAAGCAATCACTGTTGAAGCCGGTGCCTTTGGGGATCACCAATTGCGCGGAACCACGAATATCATCTTTGATTGATCTGCCGTCCGGGCCGGTGATTGCACAACCTGGTGCGTCGATCACTAGAGGGCCGCTGAACGGGTCAATGTTCGATCCCGGAGTACCTTCTTCCTGTTTATGGCCAATAATCCAAGCTGCGATTACGCAGCCGATTACCAGCAGCACCCACAGGTGGTATTCCCTGAAAAAGTCTTTGGTATCAGACATGTTCTATCCTAGATAACTGCGATCACTGCGCAGGACGCCGTTGTCTCGCGATGACAGACACAATCAACACACACCCTGCCATTCCAAAAATGGCAAACGGTGTTGGTACGCCAAACACATGGCTTTGTGCGATGGACTCAACCAGCGACAGCCAAGGCCGGTCATTGGGTGCCATGCTCGGAAGGAGAAACAACCCGAGCGAAGCAATCCATACAGCAACAAGCAAAAGAACAGGCTGAAAGACCATGCAGACCGATTCCCATATCTTGGCGAGCAATACGCCAAACAGGATGCACGGCAGCAGCAGCAGAAAAAACAAAAATTCAAGTATCGCTATCATCGGTAGTACCTGTGGGTGTGGTGGATGCCAAAGCCTTTTCCGCTCTATTCGGACTTGTTGCACTGAGCCTCGACCGAGGCGAGAAATTCGGCAGTGCGCTGCGGATCGTCGGACAGCTCGCCTACGAAAACGTGTTTCGGAGAGAGGTGCATGGTTGCGCGCATGACTTGCTCCGCAGTTGGTACTTCACCTTCCTTCATCATCAGCGTCGTGCCGACGTTGGCCATGATCGCGTTTACGGTGATTTCAGTTGGTGGCTCGACGGTGATAGTGCGTGCTGGCATTGATCCGATTCCTTCGTTTCGCGGACGCGAAAACCGCGTCTCTTTACGTCGTCGGCCCCGGTTTTTTAAGCCGGGGCTTGGGGTTCAACTGAGCGACATTTTCCATGGCCCAAACTTTGAGTACGGTGGCCATGGTTATCTTACTCGTCAGACTAATGCGCTTTGGGTGCTTGGCTTCATGGGAAGATTCCTAAGCGAGTGTGCGCCTGGCAGCACTCGCTACCACGTCAGTCATTACGCCAATGAAAGCCACAGCGACAGCTCCAAAAGCAGTCTGGCTAATCAACTGAATTCCTGTCTGCTGGCCTACCTCCAACAACCCCAGACCGGCGACAAGGACAAACAGCATTACGAAGATGAATTTCATAGTGAATCCTTTACGCCCCGGCGTACCGAGGCAGGTTGGTTATACGGGTCTGGCTGCATCCAGCTCGACGCTGTAGTTCGTAAGGTCGTAACCGATGCCTTTATCGGCCGCTTTCTCAACAAACTTGCGCAGCTTGGTCAGCGCCTGCTTTTCGCTAGGAGCTTTCAGGCTCATGCGAAAACAGCCTTCACCGTCGATCATCGTCCAGCAACGGAACCAGAACTGTATTTTGGGAGCTGTCTTGCGCTCGACGTGACCAGTACCGCCGCACTTGAAACAGACGCCGCCTTGTACATGGGAGAACGCACGGATATGACCTTTACCGTTAGCGCAGCGAGGACATTTAACCTTCATGACTCTCTCCCTTACCAGCCGCGCATTCCATGAAGCTGCATAAGAACAGACGTGGCAGTACGCTGCGGCTCAATCATGTAATCCAACAGGTGTTCGGCCTGTTCGTCCGTAACTTCTGCAAGAGCCTTCTCGGGAGAGATCCCGTAATGAACCGCAATGGATTCAAGAATTTCAGCCTTTGTATCGCCGCCGATGACTGCCAGAAATTGCGCGTTACGGTTGGTCATGATCTTTCCTCAATGAACCGCTTCAATGAGGTTAATTCTACACTAAACCATGGAATATACAACTAAATTCCACACCTAAATATGGAATTAAGAAACTGTACGGATGAACACATGCGTATCCTGGATACCCTTTATGCCAGGTCTACCTGGAAGGCATCGAGGTGGGCCACGGTGGATATGTCCGGCATAGCGCCTGGTTCCATAGAGAGCTGCACAGCGAGGAAAGCCAAGCCCCTTACGCGAGTCACAGGAATACCTAGTTCGGCTGCTACGCGCTTCGCAGTGCGCGTATCGTTAAGCGCGAACTGTGCGGCTTCCAGCAGCTCCGCAAGCAATTCATCATCGAGCATGTCGAGTGTGTTTTTTCGGTTGGTCATGATCTTCCTTAACTGAACGCTTGCCAGAATTCGTCCATCACGACCAGCTTACAACCTGGCGTTTTGCCTTTGAAAAAACGGCCACGCGGCAGGCGATCACCACGGCCGCCTAGCTCAGTTGAAGACACGCGCCGAAGCTGATTTCAGGCCGGCAACACAAACCAAGTCATCAACGAGGACTCCACCACCAGTACCAACTGACAGACCAGGGATCCTGCATTCGACTGCTACACCGAGGTTTTTAACAAAGAACGCCGGGGCAACGCTCGTGAGCACTGCGTCTGGGTACGCTTCACACAAGAAACGGCTACCAACTGGATGCACCGCGTTCCATTCAGTAACGCGATCATCTACACGAGTGAATAGGACGCTAAAGGCTTCAGGATCTGCACCGACCTTACGAACGTAAAATTCAACTGCGCCTCCTGGGGTATTGATCATGCCCCGCATATTATCGGCCAGCCGTGGGCCCGAGGTGCCTGGGGCGGTATTGAAGGCTTTGGCGACTGTGATCACTGGATTGTTGTCGGATGCCTGCAAAGCCTCCTGAACGGCCTGTAGCAAGCTTGGTGAAACGCCTGGAATCTCCAAGGTCATACCGGCGAACAAATAGACTTCAGACAATTTCGACGTTGCGACTTCCGTACAAATCAGAGTGAACAGATTTTCCTGGGGCATGTCGTCATTCCTTCGGGTTGGACGCCAAGGGGGCGGCCTTCTACGTCCTCGGCCCCAGTTTTTTAGGCCGGGGCTCAGGCGTTGCTGGGTATTTTCCTATATGGATCAACTTTTGTTTCTTGCCCTGGTGCTCGATCAGATCCACGGCATAGGTCTTCCACTCCTTGTCCTTCCAAAAGGCGTGGGCATCAGCCTCATCGCCGAACAACATGCGCTCTTGCCGTGGAGCTGAAATCATGGCGAATTCCCTTAACTTGCGGCCCTGGCTGCGATGCCTGTCGAAAACTGTTCTGTGCAAGCATCATCTTTGAACTGCACGTGGGTGCCATCGAAGCTGAATGGCAAGCTGGAAACGTTATTGGGTTTTTCCAACTCGAAAACCAAGTGCTTGCGAGCTAAGCCGATACCGTAATGATCCATGTCTGCCGGAAACATGCTGACCAGAACCAGCTTTTTCCCGTTCGTAAACGACTCGGCCTCAAGGGTTTGAATTGCGGAACGGATCGAAGCTCGATCCCAGTTACCGACCTCATCAACTACAACGGCAGCATGGTTCGCCCAGTCAACAGCAGACAGGTCGAACACATCGCCGCTAAGGTTCACGGGCCGAAAGAGCTGGACGGAACCCTTGTGCTTTTTCACAAACCGATCAAGAAGAGTGGACTTTCCAACCCCTGTGCGACCGGTTAGCAAGATTACGGTGCTTTTGTTCTTACTCACGGTTCATCCCCTCTACCACTACATGTTGTGTTCGATCAGCTGGTCAGCGACACCAGATGTAGTGCCGCCACGTTTTCCTTCCTACTTCGACGGCCACGGTGAAGGCTTCGAGTAGCCTACCTTACGAGGTTCAGCCATCACGTCAGTAACTGCTTTGCTCTCTTCGTAAGAGAGCAACTTTGGTATCACTAAACCAACTCCCCTACCGCAACGTGCAGGCGCCATAATTACCTGAATCTCGATGCCGTCGATGGTAGTGACAGTCTTTACTTCGTTGGCCATCCCAGTTCCTTTGTCAGTTTTCTCGGGCGCGAAAAACGCGCCTCTCTTACGTCCTCGGCCCCAGTTTTTTAGGCCGGGGCTTGTGGTGTATCTGCTGCGATTTCCTACTTGTCTGCTCTTTCGTCGCGGCCCAACATTTCCCAAGCCTCGCGCATAGCTAATTGGTAGTCGTCCCAAAGGCCGCGTGCCTTGAGTGCCTTTTGGAGATAGTGACGCTGTTTTTCAGCGCTATCGTGGATCTGCACGGCTTTCCAGACGGCGTTCACGCAAAGAACGCAGATCAGCACTAAAACCGCCACCACGGCTGAAAGTATGTAGACGGTTATCATTGGTCTTTTCCTACTCGCCTTTGGCAGCGGCGTCTTCGGCCCGTCCAACCGCCACGTTTAGCCAGATCACCAGCTTCATGCGTAGCGGGTGGAGCTGCTCGCTCAGGGCCTGAAATTCAGCCGAGCCGTTCGGTGCATCCAGCCATTGCTTTTCCAGCGCACGGTACTGTTGCAGCAATTTCATGGCGTGCTCTTCCACAACCACATACAGGTCGGTTGGTTCTAGCGCTTGTTCATCCGACGTTGAAGGGGCCCCTGTGGCGGTAGGGTAAAGGCGTTCAAGCACCGCTTTGTCCTGGATTGCGGTTTTCACCAGTGGGGAATGGGTCTTATTTGCTGTCTCGGCAGCACGGGCGAATGCATCTTGCTCATTGTTTTTCATGGTCATTCCTAGGTTGTTATCGCGGACGCGAAAATGGGCGTCCTTCTACTGACCCAACCCCGCGTTTGACGGCAGGGCTTGGGGTGCAGCTGGCAACTTTACTTGCTTACTTCTTCTGCTGACCGACTTGCAGGTTGTGGGTCTCGATCAACACAGAGGTCTGAACCTTCTGTTGGGCCAGCGCCGCAGCCTGATTTGCTTGAATCTGAGCCAGTGACACGTTGATCGCAACGAGCTGCTTGTTCTGCTCTTCGATCTGCGCTTGGGTAGCGCAGCCAGTCAACGATATTGCAGCTAGCACGGCAGCGGTCAATGTGAGACGTGATTTCAACATGGGGCGGTCCTTCACGGCGCACCGGCCAACCCGGAGCGCTTCTACTGACCTAGCCCAGCGTTTGACGGCTAGGCTTGTGGTGTACCTGGTGCGATTTCCTATGGCTCGATGCCGTTGATCCAACCCGGCTTTTTGGCTTCTGCCAGCCACTCACGCAGGGAGCCTGCGTCCTTGTCGGGTTCGTCCTCTTCACGCCAACGCTTATCAAGCAACTCATCGCTGGACAACGTGACCTCGTAGTCGCTCGCATCCCAGTCTTCATCGCCGACAATTTCGCGCATCAGCTCCAGGGCTTGCTCAGGGGAGGTCGCGGCGAACCAATCGTAATCGCCAACCTGATAGCAGCGCAGGGGCTCAGACGAAACGCCGGCTGCGCGTGCGACTTCGCCAATGCCGAAAGCATCGAGAATTTTTTGCTGCTTTTCGTTGAAGTTGGCCATGGCCGCAGTTGCGTCCGAGGACTTTGCTTGGCCGCCCTGAGTCCAGTTGTTGGGGGTATCCGTGTTGCTGGTCATAACTTGTCATTCCTTCGATGTGGTGGACGCCAGAGGGGCATCCTTCTACGGCCACGGCCCAGCGCATGGCTGGGCTTGGACGTACCTGGGCGATTTCCGTTAACTAAGTACGCGAATGAAAAACCATGTTGAAAAGCTGAAAACCGCGACCATGAGCAAGATCGATCTAGCCTTTGTCATAGGCTTCTTTGGCCCTATAGTGCCGCTATCCTGAAGCTCCTGGTACATGGCTGAAATCAGTATTTCAGAGTCCTTGCTTAGCGCACGCGTTGCCATCGTCTGGCTGAACAATTGCTGTACAAGCGTCACCGTCAGAGCAAACACAACAAGACCACCGACGTAAAAACCAACGGATTGCTCCGGCTGTGGGTAGATTTTGTGCCATATACCAACCGCTGAGAAAATGACTAGCACCGTCCCTACAGCCTGTATTACAGAGGCTTTGACCGTCACTCTCTGAATCGCTGCAACTCGTTGTTCGTGTGTCATTTCTGTACTTTTCCTGCTTACTTCGACGGTTTGTGCAAAGGGTCAAAGCTTCTTCGTTCGCTCAGGCTCACGACAGTCATAGGTTCTTCGTGTTCATCATGTCCGAAAGCATCTTGGTATTTGCCGTCGAATTCGGAAGAAGGCCGATGAACAACATCAATAGCTTTCACATGTTTGATGTCGTTGAACCCGCTTTCGTAACCATCTACAACAACCACTGAGTCATCGTCGAAAGCAGCCAGTGCCGCAATCAGCTCTTTTTTGGTCATGCTCTTCTGCTCGATCCTGGGCGCGAGAACCGCGCCTCTCCTACGGCCTCGGCCCCGCGTTTGACGGCGGGGCTTCTGGTGAACCTGGGCGACTTTTCCGATCAGTTACTGGTGTCGCAGCTCTTGCCAACATCAATTGTTGTCTTGGGCTCGGGCTGATCCATATCACGCTGGATACTTTTGACGTACTGCCGGCAGATCACATGCTTGCCGCCATCTGTAAAGGTACTCTCAGCAAGAGTGACACTTGCGCCGTCAACCTCCACCGTACTAACCGTGGGTGGACCGCTCTGCCCTTTTTGGGCAAACGGCCCAGGGTAACGAACTTCAACCATCGAAGGCTGCGCGCAACCTGACAGTGACAGGATGGCCAGCGCGGCAGCGCCCAGGGTATTACGGACTTTAGTCATGTGCGTTCCATCGATGCTGGGGAGCGAAAAGCGTCCCTCTCTACGGGCTTAGCCCAACGTTTTACGGCTGGGCTTGTGGTGTACCTGGGCGACTTTTCCCTTAACTGCTTAGCTTCTGACTGGGGTTGGAGTTCTTGGCCGTATCCGCCAGGTCGTGCAGCGTGGCGCAATTCCCGCAGGACAGGTACACGGCAGGGAACAGCTCGCCATCAATGTCTGTGCCCTCGGGGGCAATGCGGTATGACCACATATCGTTGCAACCACAGTTGCCGCAAATCAGGTGGAGCCGTGCGCGTGCCATGTCGTTTTCCTAATCAATTCGATTCTGCGGCAACCGATGCAGAATCGGTGTCCTGGACCCAGTGAGTAGATCCAAACCGACCATGCATAGCACCGCACACGCATCGCTTTCCGTTGGGCAGGGACCAAACGTATGTTTCAACAACTACGTAGCAGAAAGGACATTCAAGCCCTATTCGGGTCTTACCATTTTGCGATACACGCCATTGAGTCACCCATGTCCGCGCCTCTACTTGCCGGGCCTCAACATCACGGCCCGCGATGGCCATCTGTGCAAAAGTTGGTCCCTTCTCCGAGCTGCGCGCAGCGGGCCTGTTCAGCGTTGCCGGGGTATCCTGGATTACTTCACGAGCCGATTCAGTGAAAAGACGCTTGGCAACAACGGTTGCGGTCGCAACACCGGGCGCGCAATCCCAATGTGCTCCACGCATACCGTTGAAAGCCTGGCCCTGAATCATTGGCTGGTCACAAACGGTACATAGACGGTCATAAGCCATGGGTCGTTTTCCTTCAACTCGCTGCCAGTTCGTTGTCGCGGAGGATCTGGGCCACTTCGACGTTAAGCCCGTCCGCGTACCACCGATCAAGCGGTGTCATTTCTACCTTCCGAAGTACCGCCAAAGCAGAATCCAGCTTGGCTGCCATCGCGATTGGCTCATTCGTGGCCGCACCGGCAGATAGGGACTTGTTCATGAGGTCTGCCACCTTGTCAGCGCAGACCGTTGCCAGCGTCTCGGAACATTCGTCGCAGCCGAGAAAAAACAGACACTCTATGTCGTTAGTGTTGAGCCGACCTTGCTGGAAGCCAGAGCGTGTAATGTTGGACGTCTGCCAAGTCAGGGAGGTGCTGCCACATTCTTTACAAGCCTTGATTGCTGATGCTTTGATATTCATGGCAATTTTCCTTGAAGCCCCGACGAACCGGAGCAGGTTGAAGATCAGCGTGCGGTTTGTTCGAAAGGCGTTGCCAGTCGGACTTTGATTTTCATCTTGGGTCCGTATGGGCCTACGTTCTCGCGCACGATATCCCGGCCTTGCTTCATAGCTTCGTTTCGGTTGCAGGCAAAAATATTCAGGTCGTAGCGACCAGCACCGTCATGGCGTGCCTCGTAAATGGTTTGATCGGCGCATGTGATGAATAGCAAATACTCACGAACGCGGCGGGCCTTTTTAGCAGCAACCTTGACCGGCACTGCTTCCTTCTCGGCCTCACCCACGTTGTCAACAAACCCAAGCCAGTGGGCAACCAAACGGGCCTCACTGCTGCATTCAACGTCGATGGAGTGGACACTTGCGCCTATGCTCATGTGGTAGCGACCATTTTTGACGATCAGGACACAACCATTCTTTTTAACTTCGCCGCTTTCGTGGAGTTGCTGGATAAGGCTGGTCATTTTTTCGTCCCCAGTGATTCGCTTCAATGAGGCTAATTCTACACTAAAGTATGGAATACACAAGTATTTTCCACATCTAAATGTAGAATTTCTTCGCTGCACAGACGAACGCGTGCTTGTCCTGGATGCCCTTCAGTCGGTTATAGAACTGGCTTGGTGTGACGCCATGCTTAGCGGTCGCTTCCTTGGCGCTTAGGCCATGAACAAGGTGATCGCGCAATGCGGCAATCACCTTTTCGCCACTGGTCTTGGTGTCGCTCAACAGAAGCTCAAAATGCTCTGCATCGACTTCCCCTGGCGTTAAAACCGGAACACAAGTTCCCATCGGTAAAGCTCCGCAACTGAATCAATATTCCACAGTTTACTATGGATTGTCCCGCCTCGGCTACAACGGCTTACCGACTCATAACGCGACCTCAAACGCCCGTCTAATCGTTTCTTGGCACACACTGAGATAAGGCTTCGCGTGGTCCAATTCCGAGTGCCCTAGAAGGGTCTGAACGACTTCTACGTCTCCCGTAGCGGCCAGTACCTTTGCAGCCAAAGTTCGTCTACCACTGTGCGACGAACCGCCCTTGATACCCGCTTGGCAATACAAGCGGCTGAACGTCTGTTGCAGGCTGTCACAGCACCTGTAAACCTCTGGCCCGCTATCAAGCATCCGGTGCTTAAAGGCCAGCTCGAAAGCCTCGCCTTTGAAAGTCATGACCAGCTTCGAACCTGGGCGCAGGCCACGGTACTCATCAGCGCCTGAGTAGCCCCAGCGCCGATTCACACGCACCTCAAGCCATCGCTCAAGGGCCTCAACACATTTGGGGTGAGTCAGGTAGATGTTCCGGGCGCGAGAGTGCTTTGTGATCGAGGCAGACAAATAGACCTCCGGTCGAACGGCACCAGATGGGAACAACACACTGCCGATATCGAGCTGGGCCAGCTCGGTCACACGAATACCTGTCGAGTGAGTAACCCAAATCATAAAAGCATCCCGCTCAGGCATTCGGCCCGTTACAGACGCGACTCTTACAAGATGTTTGAACTGACCTGGGCGAAGGGAAGTTGCGCGGCGGATAGGAAGGGTCATAACGCTCTCTGTCAGGATTGATGACGGATCGGGATCGATCCAAAGAGAGTGACGGCGGGGGCTCCTGAAAAGGGTAACAGCAAGCCCGCCGTGGGGTTATAGGAAAATTAGGCACGCGGTTACTCGTCGGGATGCTCGGCCTGGTAAACCAACACCTCGACCCGCATTGCCAGCAAGGTCGCCTTTTCTTCGTGGGACCGCGCCGCTTCCTGGGCGACCTCAAACAGGCGCTCAGCCTGCGCCTGGTCACCGCGCAGCGCCGCCTTGTCGCTGGCCTGCTGGGACATGGCCATCAGCGCGGCGGCGACCTGCCAGGCTTCCAATTGCTGCTTGAGCTTGTCGGCATCGATCATGGCCAAGGCGGCGTCCTCGATCTTGCTGGGTGGATTTCAAGTCTAGTGCGCCCGGAGAGGCCTCGCAGATTTGCAAGGCCGAAGGTCACGGAAAGTCGAAAGGCAACAAAAAGCCAGGACAAGCCTGGCTTCTGAATTTCAGTACCTAGTTGTTTCTCAGCGTTCCAGTCATAGGCTTTGGGACTTTTTAAACTGCATCTTCTGCCCCTCCTCGATAGTCAATTCCCCTTTGACTCTACCGACGCCTCGGCTGTACGCAACCTCATAGCATTGGCCAACGACAGGTTCTTTATCGAAGATGCTACGACTGTGTTTAACGATTGTCGTCTTCCCCTTGGAGTCATCCTGACCAAATTGGTAGACGTGCTCATGATCAACATGCAGTACCTGACTTCCAAACGTCTGTGGGTGAACGTTTTTTGCAGGATTGATCGCATCGGAAAGCTGGTAGTAGCCTTTGGGCAACCCGGCCTCGGGAAGTGTTTTTAGGCTTAGCCATTCACCATCCACGACCTGATCGATCCGACGGCTTCCGTTATCAACGGAAATTTTAAAGCTACCTTCAGGCTTCATGATGACGGTCCGATCATCACTGTTCCTCGGGTTTCCTGGAATGTCATATTTGCGCATAAATCGATCCTTACTTCGTCAGATTCACGGACGGCCCAAAGAAAATATCCAACAGCACCTTTGGCACTGCAACAAGGAACATGAGCATCACCATTTGCTCGATAACCTCCTTTGGAAGGTTTTCCTTGGTTGTGATGAAATAGTAGATCCCGCCTAAAACAACCCCGATTACCAGAAGGTAAAGCGCCCAGTTTAGCGTCGTCATTAAGCGCCGAATCGCTCGTTTGTTCCCTTCAGTCAAAGTCATCTCCTTACCTGCCATGTGCGGCAGTTTTGACACGTCGTTGGGTTTGCTCGGGCACCAATACCTGAGCGAACTTGGGGGTTTGCTGCTGGGTATGTTTTTGCATGATCAAATCAACCTCAGCTTTCACTTGGCGTTCCAACCCTTCACGCCCAAGGACACTCCGGGTGGCCAGGTCGTTAAAGTCAGTGAACTTCTTCATCTGGTTGATCGCCTCTTGCTGCTCTGGTGGCAGCGTTCCGCGCTTCACTTTTTCACGGTCTACCGGTCCTAGGCTTTCAGGGTAGGCCTGTTCACCAGGAGCAAACACCGGGAAAATTGCCTTGCCATCCACTGCCTTGGCGGCATCTTGAGCCTTTGTGCGGCCGGGATTTCTATCATCGGTCAACTCCTGGTGAAGGTCGTTGTCGCCGGCAATGATGATTGGTTTGTCGGGAAAAACACTGCGTAGAACCTTCGCAACGGCAGGCAAATTTCCTGAATCAAATGCGGATACTGTCGCATGCCCAAGGCATTCTGAGAGGGTGTCTGCGGTGGCGTAGCCCTCACCAATGACGATTACCGGAGCATTTGCCAGCGCTTCCATACCGTCACCACCGACGACGTGAAAATGCTCCTGCTTCACAGTATCTCTGGCAAACATTTTCGTGCCGTTCGTACGAATCGACTGGACCGCTTTGACATTACCATCGATGTCTTGCGCAGTCAGAAGCAAGTCACCCGCAGTGAAAACAAGGTTGTCAGGATGTGCTTCGCGAAGAGCTTTCGATTCCTTGGCAGTACGCCCGATCATAACGAGCGAATCACTCGGCAAACCACTTGCGTCTGCCGGCACAACTCTTAAATCACCCGCACGGGCTTCCTTGCCGATTAGGTAGGTATGGTCTGCTGGTGCCGGCCCTGAGATTTTCAACAGCTGATCTATGGCCTTTTCAGCGATGTGTTGCTTAACCTCACGTTCCGCTTTCGCTTTTGCAACCGTTGCCGCTGCGCTCGCGTGAAGGTTTGCTTTATCAGCTTCGCTGAGTGAATACCCTTTAGCCTTCCAGTTAAAGCTTACCCCTGTTCGATTGTTCGCAATGTAGCCAGCCGGGATGCCTTTTTCACCAGGTTTAACACCGTGCAGAACATACATCCCATCTTGTTTATTACCCTTCGCCCCGACGAGCTTCACGCGGTGACGCTCTCCATCCATGATCGGATGATTGCCTTTTTCACTGCTATCTAGTGATAGACCTGCTTCTTCCATAGCTTCGGCGAACTCTTCACGAGGATCCTTCGAGTCGGTCTGTCGCGGCTGGGTACTGTCCGGGATCCAACGCTGGAGTTTGTCCAGATCCGCGCCAGGGTGTGCGAACCAGCATTTTGTTTCTTTATCGAATCCCAAAGCGCTTTTACCAGTCGAAAGATTCCCCGCAAGCGCTTTGGCTTCCTCTTTTTCTTCAAAAGGAATGGCTAACCACGTGCGTTCTTTGGCCAGGTTCGCCAGTTTAACCGGGGATTCATCAACAGAGCTTGCGAGGTCGCGAGGGATACTTTCCTGCATCTCGATCTCAGCTATCCGGGCTTGCAGATCTGGATCGTCAAAAACGTCGGGCAATTCAGGCGATTCGGTCTGTGACATCGCATAAATCGCATGGAGTCTGCTGGCCAGATCGTTTGCTTGCTCTTCTGAATCGCAGTCAGCAGCCCATGGATGGAGGCCGTCTCCGTCCTCGGCATAGATGCCGAAGAATTCGGCTTCCTCTGAAGCATTGACCTGCTCAATTCCTTCCTCAGTCTCAACGCAGCCGCGAACCCACGTGTTACCGGTCCAGTCATCAGGCAATTGAACCTCTGTCTCGAACGCAGATTCCAAAGCAGGCTGTAGAACTGAGGCCATGAACTCCGCAGCTGAGGATTCGTTACCAGGCTTCCGCTGAAGTGCTCGAAACTCGGTCAACGCTCGGGCAACGATTCGATCCCGCTCAGCATCAGAAGCCAGCTCGTTTTGCGCTACTGAATCGTCCGTTGCAGGCGCAACTATATTCTCAGAAGCATTGGAAGCGGCTAACTCCAATGGGGAACTCTGTTGTTCCGTACGCAAAGTGTCGAGTCGGTCCTGTGCCATACCCAAGGTAGCGATGATGCTTGAATCCATCGTGTCAGGATCGTTATACATCACTTCGGCGGCAACCTCATGACGCTGCCAAAACGGTGTCTGATTGCCTAAAGGAAGCATCGACTCCAGAACGTCCATGACCACAATGAGTTGCCTTTCATTCATCCGGTCAATCGCAACTGCCATGTCGCCAGTTAAATGCTTGAGCACCCACAGCTCGGCCGTACGTTGTAGTTTGCTGGTTTCTTCGTTTGGTAATTTCTGCCCCATGCTCGCCTCCTGTTCTCTTCCACGGCTGAGCATGGTGGCCACCGCTGAACTCAGCGCATCAGACTGCCATGCATGATCAGATGTGTAGCCTGTGCCGGGGAGCCGGCTACCATTTAAGTGCGTCACTGCTTTGCCATCACCACTGTGTAAATCGGTATGGATAGGAATGAGCAGGTCTTGATCGTCCCGGTAGTGAATACGGATGTCAGGTTCGGATTCACCCTCGTCTGTCCAGGACATAAAGGCTTTCAAGCCATGTTCTTGAGCAGTGCGTTCAAGATTCATCCACGACGCAAGCCCGCTATATCCTGCAATGCTATTTTGGTCCTCTTCCTCCAAATGACTAACCGTCTCTTGATGTTGGTCCTCAGAAACGGTCGCCTGGACGCTTTCTTGCTGCTCTAGCTTCTGCTCAAGGCTGAAGACATACGTCATGATCTTTTCAGCATCAGAGGCAGCGCGGAATACCTCTAGCGGATCAGCCTGCAAAACTTTGATCCAGGAGGCGACATAGGAAACATGCTGCTCGGGATCATGGCCTATCCCGATTTCGTCACCCAAGATCATGCTAAAGATTTCAGCCCGAAGCTCCTCTTTGGCGTAACCCTCTGAGCCAAACGGATTGGAGAGGTCACGATTGAGTCGCGAAGGATGTCCGGTCCAGTGTCCGAGTTCATGTAGTCCAGTAGCGTAGTAGCGATCAGCAGACTCAAATTGCCCTTTATCCGGCAAGGTGATTTCGTCGGTTGAAAGCCGATAGAACGCTCTGTCCCCTGGCACATGTTGAATGCGTGCCTTAGATGCCTTTAGAAGCGCTTCAGCGCGCTCTACGGAGTTCCAAGTCTGCTCCTTGGCTATCTGAACTGGAAGGCCGTCGATTTGCTCTGCGTTGAACACAGCGGCCATTGTCAAGAATGGGCGTTCGAGTTGAACACGCACCTTTACAGCTTTGCCTTCGCCATCGAGCACGGGCTTACCGTTTGCGTCGGTTTTGCTGATCGTTTTGTCAAAATGCCAGATCTGAATCGCTGTGCTCTTTTCGCCTTTTTTAACCTGGGCTCCAATGGCAGATGCCTGTTTGTAGGTCATCCATCGTGAGTCACTGCGACCTTGTGTCATCAAGTGAATTGCATTGATCCCTTTGTACCGGTTGCCCGTTGTTGGGTTCATGGGCATGCCGGAGCCAGCTGGGCCAGGGGACCATGGCTTTTGCCACGGCGCGGTGCCTTGTTTTAGCTGTTCGATGAGCTTTTCAGCAACTGTTTCAGCGAAAGGTTTCTTTTCCGACGCCATGGTCTATTCCTCTTCGCCGTTGGTTTGGTCGTCGCCCAAGTTGTAGTGACTCTGTTCTGCATCTTCAGCAGACATAGCGTCCTCTACAAAAGCGCCGGCCTCTTCAGCCTCCTCAGCGTCGAACTCAACCGGGAACCCTGGAAGCATGGCGTCAGCCAGCTTTTCATGAACAACTGACGTGTCGGCACTGCTGATTGCGATCAGATGTGTCCAGTTGCTTTCGGCTTGTAGCTCATCTGTTGAGATGTCATCAGTTTTCATTTCGCTGCCTGCTTCTGAGGAATGAAATTTGGTACGCCTTTGGCGTCTGGGTACACCTGTGTGCATTCTGGATAACCGCTACAGGTCCAAAATGGCTTGCCGGTGCTGCCTGGCTTCTTCGAGCCCAAGCGACGGATTAAGCCTTTACTGCACTTTTTGCATTTGTGGATCTGCGAAATAGTCACAGGCACCCGAGGTACAGGCTTACCGGCCTTGTCATCGAAAGATGCGTCACACCCTTCTGCGTATCGGGTACAGCTCCAGAAAAAACCGTCTTTGCCCGTTCTTGGGAACCGTCGGAGTGAGCCTGTTTTGCACTTCGGACAATCAGGGCCCCTGGCTCCGGCAATCGAGACAGAACCATCGTTGGCTTTGGCTACCTGCTCACGAATGAAAGCTTCCTGAGCGGTAATAAAATCGGCAAGGCTGCCGTCGTTCTGTTCGATTTGTTTCAACTTTCGCTCGTAAAGAGCGGTCAAAACCGGGCTTTTTACAACCTCTGGGAGCGCGTCAATGAGTCCGCGGCCCAACTGGGTGCTGATGATTGCCTTGCCTTTCAGGACAAGAAATCCTTTGCTCTTCAATTCGGTAAGGATCGATGCACGAGTAGCCGACGTACCAATGCCATCACCGTCTTTCAGGATTTTCTTGTGGGCTGGATCAGTCACGTATTTGTGAATGTTCTCCATCGCTTTGCCCAATGTACCCTCCGTAAAACGCTCAGGAGGTTTTGTCTTGGTCGGTTTCAAAACCCCACTAAGACACGCAACGGCATCACCGGTTTTAACAGCCGGAAGTACTTGCTTACCTCCCCCTTTGGCATCCTCGGACTCGTTGTCGTCTTCATCTTCGGCCGTGTTGCTCATTACCTCTTTCCAGCCAGCGCGGGTAACGACTTTCCCTGTAACGCTGAATGTCTCGTCCGCAACGTCGAGCACGATCTTGGTGTGCATGTACTCGTGAGCTGGGTAGAACTGCGCGATATAGGCACGCACGATTAGGTTGTAAATATTGCGCTGGTTGGGAGTTAAACCAGAGATATCACCAACGTGCATTGTTGGAATTATTCCATGGTGAGCCGTGATCTTTTTGTCGTCCCAGGTTTTGGATTTGATGGCAGGATCTGCACCATCAATTAGGCGCACCAGGTCAGGATTGAGCTGCCTGATTGCTGCCAGCACCTTCGGAGCATCTGCGTGCTGCGACTCCGGCAGGTAATCACAATCGGTGCGCGGATAGCTTGTTAGCTTTTGGTCGTAAAGTGCTTGGCAGACCTTGAGTACTTCGTCCGCAGAGCATCCAAATTTTTTGGACGCAATCAAAGTCATGTCGGACAAGGAGAACGCACGGGGCTGCTGATCCTTTTTTGGAGTGTCGGTATGCTCGCTGATGGTGCCCGTCTTTCCTGTGATCTTCTGAACCAGACCATCGGCCACTTTTTTGTCAATCAAGCGGCCTTCAGGATCCAAGCCTTCCTGATCCTCTCCAGCATTCCACTCGGCAATGAATGCGCCGTTTGCGTGTTTTACCGACGCGTCAATCTTGAAAAAATCAACAGCTTTGAACTGCTCGATTTGCCGATCAAGCTCGACGACCAGGTTCAACGTAGGTGTTTGTACACGGCCAATCGCCAGGACGACCTGCCCTCCACCGCGCTGTGATCGTAAGGTATAGGCGCGACTGAGGTTCATACCGATGAGCCAGTCGGCACGACCACGACCGATGGCGGCCTCACCCCAACCTTTGTAGCTCTCGTTATCCTTGAGCGCATCTAGACCACGCTGAACTGAAACAGAGTCTTGAGCAGATACCCAGAAACGCTTTACTGGGCTGGTATTGTTGAAGTGCTCCAGCACAGCATCCACAAGAAGCTGCCCTTCCCTGTCCGGATCGCCGGCATTAACAATCAACGACGCCGTTTTAATCAATCTACCTATCGCCTCCAACTGTTGTTTCGCATCTTCCTTGGGTTCAGTAATCCAAGTAGTAGGAATGATGGGCAGATCTGCTGCGCGCCAGATCTTCCGACCTGAGCTATTCCGTGGCACGTCGTCAGGCAGATACACGTCCGGCTCAGCCTGCTCCAGCATGTGGCCGAAGCACCAGGTCACGTAATCACTACCGCACTGAATAAATCCGTCACCGCGATTTGTAGTACCCAGCTCGCCGGCAATGGCTTTTGCTACCGATGGTTTTTCAGCAATAAACAAACGCATGGCTCTAATCCTTACCAGGTAAGTATCGGGCGAATGACACCCTGAATTTGGTCGCGGTTTATGGGGCCAAAATAGCGCCCGTCAAAAGAAGTGGCGCTGACGTCTGACATGAGCAGAAGTTCTGGCCCGCGTAACGTGTAGTGATTGGCTTGAAAATGTGGAAGGGATCGACCAGCTTTGTCTGTAGTGAGAGCTCTGCTCAGCGGCAGAACGCTTCCATCAACCATAAAGCCGTTTTCGGTCATCGATACGGTGTCACCTGCGACCGCTGCCACGCGCTTCATAACGTAACCATAACCACCAGGGCAGAAACCTCCCCCGATGTAGCCACGTAGCTTGGCTTCTCGAAAAATGGGTGCATCAGGTGGGCAGAACATGACGTAAGCCCCCTTTTCCAAAGGCGCGGTCGTTGCCCAATACAAACCAACAGCAATACTTCGAGTCGTATTGACCCGCGCACCTGCAATGTTGCATCCGATACCGATTAACAACAGAGCGGCACCAGCCATAGCAACGCCAGACATAGAGCGTCTTAGAACAGACTTTTTCATGGCTGCACCTGAATGGTGTCAACCGCCTTGCGGATTTGTTTATAGATTTCCGGACTTCGACTATTCGCGGCATGAGCGCGGATATCATCCGCTGGCAGAAGGCGATCGACCTCAACCAAAAACTCATCCGTGGCTTGCAGGCAATGAATAAGGCTGGGTTCCTCTTCATAGACGGCGGGTGCTACTGCGAACAACGTTTCCGCGATTTCTCGACACTCGCTGATACGCTTACCGACCCCTCCTGTTTTGCGCTCAAGAACGCTATGCAGGGCATGCATGTATTCTTTCGCGCAGGCTAACGCTTCGCAGTTAGCCACAGCCCAATCTGACGCCGCACGGTGCGCTTTGCGCTCCTGTAGATATGCGTAGTAACAGACCGCTGAGCTTACGCCAGCAATGGCGATTCCCAGCGATAAGCCAACAACCACGAACTCGCTCACAGAACCACCGCCTGGCTGTTGGCCAAAAGGTTGCGGATCTTGTCACTCAGGGTCGGAGCTGGGACCGATGCACGGGCCTGAAAGATCTGGTCTTGGAAGTAAAGAGGCTGCTTGCCGTAAATAGCAGGATAACCGGCCACATAAATAACCATGTCCCCAGCCTCCTCGATCACATCTTTGCCGTCCCGCATGCCCTTGACTGGCCCTGGCATACGCAGGCATTCATCGATGGTAAGGAGCGGTCGTTGCACCTCTTGAATCGTCCGGGATACCTGACCCAGAAGTGCGCTTGTGCGCTTGCCACTGGTTGTAATCTGGTCTTTGGTTACTGTCGTTTGGCCGGTCAGTTTTGAGAGATGTTCAGCAGTTTCTACCCGGTTCGGGGGATAAGCATTCTGCACATGGCAGTTGGACGTAATTGTTTCGTCCGGCCCATAGCCAGTTTCCCTGGAGCGCAGTTGATTGATGTCCTGACAGATGAGATAGAACTTCAACCCGTAGCCCGCCAGAAACGCTAGAGACTCTTGCAGGATTTCAAGCTTGCCCAGGCTCGGAAACTCATCGAGCATCATCAGTAGCCGGTGCTTGTAAGCAGCGACTGGGCGACCGTCCTTGAATTCTTGTTTGACTGCGAGATTTCGGACAATCATGTTCAACAGAACACGGACCAGGGGCCTCAGTCGTGATTTGTCGTCAGGTTGAGTGGTGATGTAAAGCGTAACCGGATCATCGTGGTTCATCAGGTCGCTGATTCGAAACTCAGATTTACTGATATTTCTTGCCACTACTGGATCACGGTACAAAGAAAGATAGGACTTGGCAGTGGAAAGTACCGAGCCGGCCTCTTCTTCAGGCCGATCCATCATGTCACGGGCCGACGATCCAACAACCGGGTGGTTCTGGCCTGCACTATGGTTGTACGAAACCATCTCCATCCAGAGTTCGGCTACATCGCTATCAGGATTCGCAAGAAGACGATCTACCTCTGGCAACGATGCGGTGGTCCCTTCGTTCTTGGCCTTGTAAAGGCAGTGCATGATTACACCAACCAACAATGCCTGGCTGGTTTTTTGCCAATGACTCTCAAGGCCCTTACCGTCCGGATCGACGATCAGAGTCGCAAGGTTCTGTACATCTCCAACCTCGCTATCAGTACCCAGACGAATTTCGTCAAGTGGGTTCCAGCAAAGCCCACCAAGGTTGGATGCTGGTTCAAAGCGCAGCACCTTGTTGTTGGCGTGCTTTTTTCGCCATCCTGCGGTGAGAGCCCAGAGTTCACCTTTCAGATCGGCGACAACCGCGCTTGCCCCCCAGGACAGGAGCGTTGGAATTACCAAGCCAACCCCTTTTCCTGACCGTGTGGGTGCGTAGGTCAAAACATGCTCTGGGCCGTTGTGACGCAGATAGTGTTGCTTGCCCCGCTTATCCAACCAAGCCCCGACATAAACCCCTGTGGAGGTTGGTGCGTGCTTACCGGTAACGACCTCTACTGCCGAACGGCTTCGGGGTAACAAGCCAGCAGCTGTGATGTCCTTCTGGTTGGCCCAACGAGCAGAACCGTGAAGGAATTCGTTCGCTTTGGAAGAGTTAGCTTGAATCATCTTATGTACGGCAAGCCCCACGAGCCCAATACCGGACGCAAGTACACCGATACTGCCTGCCCGCATTACTGCGTCCGGATAGGTGCCATACCATTTACTGGCCCAGTTCAAGATTGCCCAAGGCGCGTACACATGGTTGTAGTTCGCACCCAGCACGGGTTGATACTTGAAGTCATAGGCGAAGTATTGGGTCGATGCAGCAAGACCAATACCTATGGACAGCATTGAAAGTGCGGGGACGATCATCCCGGTTTTCGATTTCTTGGCCCGAACTTGCGGCCCTACCGCATTGTTGAACTTGTCTTTCATCTGCTTTTCCCTTTCGCCTTAACCGCGCCCTTGGCCGTCGCTGTGACGGGATCACCGAGCTTCATTCGCTTCATGCGTCTTGCTGTTGCCTCGTTGACCGGCAGCACCAGGACTTCATCACCACGCTTGAGCAAAGCCATAGCCTGGCCCTGAATCTGACGAATACCGGCAAAGGTAGCCGGGCCATCATCGGAGCCATTATAGAGCCTGTGCTTCGGTATATCGAAGGATTTAGTTCTTTTATCTTCTCGTTCGGCAACATACTGCTGGGCCGCTTGTCTCGGTGTGACAGTCGCCTGTTCTACTCCTCCTCGTTCAGGAACATCCCGTCGCATCCCGTGAACACGGTCGGTTTCTTGCTGTTCCACGTTTCCACGAACATCACCCGGCAATAGTTCCGGACCTCCGTCGGCGAACTGAACCAAACCGAGTTCCGACAACCCTCGCACACGGTTCTTTGCTTCGGGCGGCGGCTTTCGACCAACTCGGCCAATACCTGGCTTACGATCTGCGGTGCGAACGTCCCTTGCATGTAGGACGGCAGATTCTCGCTTTCCATCTCCTGGCTCTGCTGGTCCTCTTGACTGTCCAGATCCTGCGGCTCCGGTGGCCCCTCGTTGATGTCCATCTGCGGGATTTCTTCCAGGTCCATCGGCTCCGGGGGAGCTGGATCGCTGGGCAGAGTCGAGTCCATCGCTGCCATCGCTTCCAACAACAGTTCGTCGTCGCTCAGTTCCGGTTGTTTCGGCGGGGCTATTTGGTCTGACACGTGATTGTTCCTTGTACAAGGCTTGCTGAAGTTGATAGCGCCGCTGTTCCAGTGACGCATCAGTGAATTGAATAGGCAGGTTCATAGCGGCAGCGGTCTGTGCAACCAGCTCTTTGAATTTGGCACTACCGGTGATGCTGATCTGATCACCGTAACGAGCTACAGCCATACGCAAAGCGGTTGCTACACCATCCTGGTCCGAACCTTTTGATATTTGAAGTCGAACGCCATCGTCACGAATCGCAGATTGCCCGGCTCGATAAATGATTGTTCCCTCTTTCGTAATGCTGTCGCGATTAGCAGATGTAACTGGGATCACTACACCACCCAGATCTGCTGGCCGCTTTCCGGCAAAGACGAACTCATCTGAGCCGTTGTGACCTCGTGCGCAATGCTTCCCTAAAACCTCGGCGGGTAACGTCACGCTGAGCAGCGCACCGTATTTTTCAGCTTTTGAAATGTCCGTTGTCCACCACTGTCCGTTATTCTGATTCTGAGCGCTTTCCCCTCGGTACAGCGTCACGATGTCGCCAGGAATAATGGTGTCCCATGTTTGTTTGTCCGGTACTTTCCTGGATACAGCAGGCCCGGTGGAATCTTTAGCGGCTAAAGTTTCCGATTTGTCACGATTGCCGCGACCCCTTGCTCGAAGTGCCTCCAGCGCCTCCGCACGACCCTCCATGGCCTTGGCTTGCAGCCAGTCAGCCCATGAGCGGGCTTTAACCTGATTGATGCTTTGTATCGCTTCCAAACTGTGCTTATTCGCCGCTGATATTTCTTCGCGAAGAGTACGACTGGTGAATGCATAGAGAAGCCTCTTCTCATCCGCAGATCGCACCATTAACTTAATAGCCGCCCTCTTAAAGCGAGCTTTTGCCTTGGCGTGCTCTACCTGGTCATTTTTGCCTTTGCGAACCGTCTCTATTGAAGAACGACGAAAGTCGATGTTAGAGGTCTGCTCAATCTTGAACTCGGCGTACAAAAGAGTCGTATCGATTCGAGAGGAAATAGGGCGTTTTTCATAACGCTGACCGCTCCCCAGATCGACATGCTCAATATCGTCTATGGTTCTTTTCTTTGATCGAAAATTCTTGGGCGGCGGCTTTTGCCCAACCCTCCCGATCCCCGGCTTTTTGGAACCAGGCCGATTTGGATTTTGAGTCGGTGCTGCTGGCTTTACTGCTGGCTCAAAGGCACCGTATCTATCCTCAAGCTTGGCTTTCGACAGATCCCTATGAACCGAGCTTGCTTTGACCATCACACCATCGTGACTCACGAAGACAAACCCGTTCCCTCGTGCTTGAAGTTCAAGACCGTTTTCACCCAGTGCCTGATTCAACTCCCCCCACGAGTCGGCAGACCTAATCTGTTCCAGGCATTCGCGTCGTACCCAGTTGATTAAGCTTTCGATGCCAGTGTGCTGCTCCATGTCCTCCGCTTTATTCTCAGAATGTCGTTTTTTCTGAGAGTGATCTACGCGCTCCAATCCATGCTCAATTTCAAGCTTTGCGCACATAGCAGATCGTGTCTTGAAATCACGATAGGGCTCATGCATCGTCAATTTGTGCGGGTGTATTTTGTTGATTGCAATGTGGATATGAAGCGCGTCTGTGTCTTCATGAACCGCGCTAATACGCTGATGCTCGCCATAACCGATACAAGCGCAAAGCTTATTTTCAATGTCCTTGAGAACGTCACTTGAAGGGCGTTCTCCAGGAGCAAAGCTGATTAAAAGGTGGTAGGTCCTATCTCCTTCCGCCCGAGTATTTTGCTTTTGAGTCGATAGAACCTCTCCAACAGCCCAGCGCAAATCATCGCTTTGGCAATTCGTGATTGTTATTTCACCCACGCGCTCATTCTTGCCCTGGCTATTGGTGATGTAGTTCACCAATCCAGCAAAGCTGCTTTTCTTAGCGGAGTTCATTGGAATGCGCTTACTAATCATGGGCGCACACCAAAAACATTAGCGGCTAAAATTTTAACCCCCTATTGGCAAGCTCCAGTAGCCGCTCTTGGGTTTCCTCTATGCGGGAAAGAACGGCTTTGATAGTCGCCCGCATCTTCGCCTCTTCAAACCCCGCAAAACGTTCGTCGTTCGTAAGCCACAGCTTTAGCAAACCGCCAAGTCTCCCCTGGTCCGCGTTTACCTTCGCGAGGTCCATGATCAAGCGACTGTCGATGACACTCTCAACCTCATAGCCGATTCCGACGTTCAGCAAGTAAGTCGAATTGCTGAGTCCTGCGGCCTTGGCTTTTGAAGCGATTTGTCTTTTTTCGTCTGGGAGGCAGTACACCTTTATAGGTGGACTGCCCTTGCGGGTTATCTGGTTTTGATCTGATGGCTTTGGCATGTGATCTCTCGCTTCTGTCGGCGGTAGCCGGCGCCTCGCAGAGCAAGACACCCGTTGAGCGCGAAGCGCGAATAAGGGTGAAGTGAAGAAGGAACACCCGTTTACGGGTGGGCCTACTTCACCTGTCTTGCCCGGCTCAGAGAGCCGATTGACGCCAGACAAGTATCGCATATGCCCGCCTCTAAACCACGTTTTCAGCCATTTTTTCAATGGATATAATGAAAAACCAGCTAGATGCGGTAGAATCGGGTCTAGAAGGCGATTAGAAGGGTCACAATCGCGCCTCAGACGCATAAACGATGGACGCCCAATTGAATGAGCAAAACACGGCTAAGCCTTTCGGAGCGGATAGCCGAAAGAGCGAAGAAGACAAAAAAACAAGCACGAGGCGGCGCGAACCGAGCCGCTTTCCTGGCTCAGCGAGATGAAATCGCTAACGCAATTGGTGATGGGTGGCCGATTAAAGACATATGGCAAACACTATGCGAAGAAGGGTCCATATCGTTTAGTTACGATGCATTTATCAACTACGTCCGAAAACTGATCACTGATAAAAAGCAGTCGCCTTCTGGGTCATTGCCAAAAACTTTAGCGGCTAAACAAATAACAGAACCAGCTGTACCGGTTCCTAAACCAAATCAAACGCCGGGGTTCGAGTTCGATCCGAGGCGCAAAAGATCCAAGGAGCAACCGCATGACTGACATACATATGACGCTACAAGGTAAAGGTGGCGTTGGAAAATCAGTAAAGGCGGCTATCGTTGCCCAGTACAAAAAAAGCAAGGGCCATTCCGTTCTCTGTATCGATACAGATCCGGTAAACGCGACGTTTGAGGGCTATAGGGCCCTTGATGTGCGCCGTCTTGAAATTATGGATCGAGACGAAATTAACTCGCGGAATTTCGATCTGTTGATTGAGTGGATTGCTAATGAAAAGGTAGATGACATGGTGATCGATAACGGTGCGAGTTCGTTCGTACCGCTGTCGAGCTATCTCCTATCGAACTTGGTTCCCGATATGCTCTCGGAAATGGGGCACAGACTGTTTATTCATATCGCCATCACGGGTGGCCAGGCTTACGAAGATACGGTCAATGGTTTCGAGGCTATTGTTAGCCAGTATCCGGCCAGTACACGTTTTGTGATTTGGCTAAATCCCTATTGGGGCCCAGTCCAAACTAGTGAAGGCATTCCTTTCGAAAAGGATCCAGCTTACAAAGCTGCGCTGAAGGTCGCTAAAGGCCAAATGGTTGGGTTTGTGACCATGGAAAATCTGAAAAAAGACCAGGCCGGCCGGGATTTCAGTGAAATGCTCCAGGCGCATCGGACGTTTGATGAGGCGCTTCAAACAGCAGATTTGCCAATAATGACCCGGCAACGTCTCAAGCTGGTTAAGAAGGGACTATACGACCAGCTGGATAATCTGCCGGAGTTCTAAATGATTGACCCCATAAGCGAACTTATAAAAGAGATTGCCGAAAAAAATGGGACGGCAGTTTCAAGAGACGATCCGATCCTGGTGCTTCATACCATCAATGAACGGCTATTACAGGAATCAAAGAAGGCGCAAGGACTGATTCTTGATGAGTTTAAGGAAGAGCTTGAATCGATTGCACATCGATGGGGTGAGGACTCTAAAGGAAGGGCTGAGCGAATCCTCAATGCCTCTCTTACGGCAAGCCGCGAATCAATGCGGGAAGTAATGTCTGAGGCGACACGTTCTGTAGTGGACGCGGTAAAAAAAGAAGTAGACGTGTCGTTGCTTCAAGTTGGCAGTGCTGTAGAAGCTTCAAAACGCTTGTCACTGCTGAACATCACAGCCGCAATCCTATCGTGCGCGGCGGCATTAATTGTTCTGTGGGCATCAGGAAGGTCGTAGGGCGATAAATTGTGTTGACGAACAAAAATGCACACGTAAAAAACCCGGCGAAGCCGGGTTTTTTATTGTCAACGTGGCTGCGAGAGTCCAAGCCTGTGACTACGCCCCTGCTGCGGGTCGTCGCTCACCTTCAATTGTTTCTTTCTGTCCTGCTCCTGCTTTCGCACCATTGCCTGATGACGTCTCTGGGCCTCCTGCATTTCATCAAAGTCTGCTGTAAGGCCGGGCTCTTTCAACCGTAATTTACGAGTCGCTAACTCGTCGATTTTAGGTGCGTGAAGCCCCATGCCCTCCTTTAGCTCGCGAACGGCCTCTAAACGTGCGTGCAGGCTCTGTACGCGTGCTTGCTGCTGCATCTGTTGAGACTGCCAAGCGGACTTTGTGCTGGCCCTGGAGAGCATTCCAGGTTGATTCGCAAGGGTCTGTTGCAATCGGACCTGCTGTTGATCGATCAAGCCTTCAATCTTATCTTCAATACGTTCAACCTGGTCATGCTTAGCCTGAACATAGCTCTCAAGAGCTTCTTGGTATGCCAGTTCAATAGGCGCTGTTTCAAGCAATGCTTGTTGCTCGCGCTCGATCTCAACCGCCAGTTCCTCTAGGCCTTCTTCCGGATCTCGTGATCCAGTTACTTGGTAAGGTGACGTCGCCGTTGCAGCTCGGCGCGCATCAAGTTGCTCGACTCCTGCATGTCTTGCCGCAGCGATTCGATCTCTGATGGCGTCAACTGACGCGGCTGCTTTGAGGTGTCCTGCTTCGCCTTGGGTGAGCCTGTCGATGCCATGTCCGAATTCCTCTTTCCAGAAGTGATCCATTGCTGGACCGTGCTTTTCATTAATCGCAGCCAGCATTTTTGGTTTGACGGCCATATCAAGCGCACCAATATGAGCAGTCATAACTGACGCACCTAAAACCTTGCCACCTCTATTCTCAACATACCCGCGTAGGGAGGCTAGAGTCCCCCCCATCGTCAACGTATCGTCAACAATAAGGTACGCACGATCTTCAACAATGGGGCCGGTATAAGAAGGGTTGAACGCCAGGCGATGATCAGAACCTGAGTTCGTCCGATACACCTTCTCTCGCTGTACCACTTGTGTTTCAACATGAAGCCCAAGCCTGTCAGCCAGAACCTCTGCAATTGCAAGTGGAATCTTATTATTGCCAGTTGCCTCAACGGCCAACACGGGCAAAATCCATGGCAGTTCATTGCCGATAAGATCTTTAATCTGCGACACCGTGTCTTCCGTCATGAGTCGATCTACAAGGTTCAGTGCGGCGTCTGTGTCACCCTTCTTAGCGGCTTCATATTCCGGCTCTTTGGAAAGCGTACCCAAGTCACCGTTCCTTATGACCTTGGGGAATCCCCCCCACGCTGCTCGTTCCGCTGTCCCTAGTTTTTCCAAGAAAACCTCCAGAAATTTAGCCGCTAAAGTCGGTCTATCTAGAAAGACTCCGGCTTTGTTGGATGGATTTAGTTACAGCTGCTCGCCCTTGGTCGTTGTAACTGACGCTGAGGGAGCTGCCTATCTCAGGTACTTTATCGAAATCTGCCCTATCATGCTTGATGATGTTTTTCCCTTTACCTTGATACACAGATTCTCGATCAGCGTGCAAAATTAAGCCCTCAGTGGCCTGGGACTTGTCGGGCTTTGCAGCTGCATAGAGGTTGTACAGTCCAGGCTTCAAACCATTCGCTTTGCCAATAACATCGTATTTCGCATTGACGAATGATCCATTACTTTCTTGAGCAGTCTCAACGATCCGTTGGCCGTTCATGACTACGAGGCGTTGCTTCATCCACACTCTCCTAGATAAGCGAAAAAGTCATAGTTAAGCCCAAATCTTAGCGTAGACCCTACGGCTTAACAGGTCTTTTCGTATCTAGATGGTATCAAAACAGACGTTTTTAGGTTTTTATGGAATATAACGTGAAAAAATCAGGCTTTTAAGAAAAAAAACAGGCTACCACCAAGATGCTGTTCAAACCTGCTGCTAATAAGCTAATAAAAAACCCGCCGTAGCGGGCTTCAAACAGACGCTGTGGCTCAACCTTCAATCAGTTGCAGCACCCGTACATCACAAAGAACCGTTTCAAATTCTTCACCGTCATCTTCGTACTTCATCCAGGCCTTACCGGCCTCAGAAGGCCGCTTGGAGAGCATCAGCCGAGCAAGCCGACCGTCATGCTCAACTTGAATAATTGCTTTACTGAATTTTGACGGATCAGGATCTTTAGGCGTTTTCTTTTTCTCGTCAGAGTCATCGTCTTCGCTGCCTTTCCCACCTCCCTGACCGTCACCTTGATCATCGCCGTCAGATCCACCCTCACCGCCTTCCTGCATTTTTTTCTCATCAAGAAACTCGCGAAGAAGCTTTACGGAATTACGGGTGATGTCTTCATTGTCCTCAAGCCAATCCGCGACCTCTTCTGGCTTTGTCTTATAAACTGTGACGAGTTCATTGATAACAGTGACATCAGTCACCTTGCCAGAACTGAAGGCTTCGGCAATGGCATCTGGCAGTTTCAGCAGTGTGACGTGTTGCGAAACATAGGATTCAGACTTACCAATAGCAGCCGCGATGACCTTCTGCTTCAAGCCTTTCGCCAGCTCACGCCCAATGTAATCGGCGACCTCTCGGGAAGTGAGTTCATTGCGTTGCAGGTTTTCGATTACCTGATCTGCATCATTGTAATCGTTGTCTATAAAGCCTGGGATTGTCGTTTTTTTTGCCCATTTCGATCCACGAAAGCGGCGAGCACCATGGTTAATGAGAAACCGCCCTGGGGCTTCGGGGTTATCGCGAACCGAGATAGGAGACTTGACACCCCGATCACGAATTGTCGCACCTATTTCCGCAATGCTGGCCGCTGAAAAACCTGGATTGTCGGCACCACGAGGCTGATTCGGATCTTCGTCGATCAGATCCATCTCGAACTCAATTGGACCGACACTAGCCGCTGTAGCCGGCCCAATGCTCATAAGCGAAGACAAGTCGCCGATGCTACCCAGATCCATGTTTCCAGCGCCTTGTGCGTCCTTTGGCTTTCCAGCGGTCTTAGCACTCATTGTGCAATCTCCATTTTCTCAAAAATATATTTGGCCAACGCGCGAACCTCTTTTGCAGCCTGTCGGGCAGCGGTTTTATTAATCTTCCAAACAGGGATGCCAGCAGCTACCGCTTGGGCAATACTTCTACGCAGGTGAATTTGCGTTGGGATCATCAATTCTGGATAAGCTGCGTTGAGCTGATCAAGGTGGATCTTGTGATCGGTATTACGGTTATCAACCATACTCGGCACCATGCCAAGGAACTGCAACGTAGGGTTCACGGTGCGGATTTTTGTAATTGCAGCATTCATTTTTTTAATGCCTTTGATACTGAAGCGCTCTGGCTCAATCGGAGACAACACGTAATCCGCCGCGTACAAAGCTGAGGCCATCGCATTGCCGATAGTCGGAGGCGTGTCAATCAAGCAGAGTTCAAAACCCATTTCAGCAATGATCTTTAGCGACCTTTTGAAGTTGGTCCCGACTTCGTTCAGGTCTTTCTTTTCAAGATTTGCCAGGTCATCGTCCGCTGCAATCAGAACGATCCCGGCCTCTTCATTCAAAAACGAAGAAAGGGCAGCTTGTAGATCTACGTCGTCGCGGAACAAAGCGCTCGCCTTCAAACCGCTTTCAAACGGTTCCAGACTATCGCTTGCGTTGCCTTGTGGGTCGAGGTCCACAAATACCAGGCGCTTCCCACGATCAAGGGCGTCATGCGCCAAGTGGACGGAGATTGCAGTTTTTCCTACACCACCTTTCTGGTTGGCAACGACGGCTGTTTTCATCCTGTTGATACTCCCTTGACGGCTCTTGCCCATTTTTTCACGATAAACGCTTGGTGTGCCGGTAGAAGCGCTGTTACCCGTTCGTAGCCTGCTGGTACGGCTTCCTGGTGCGCCGCCCAAACTCGATTTACGGTCTGAGATACTGCGCTTTTGGACAGGTTTAGCGATTTCACAAATTCTGCTTGCGGCACCCCTTCGACTAGAACCGCTCTGGCGATTTCCACCGTTTGAGGCCCCACTTCCAGACCCGCTAACGCAGTCTGTAATTCGGCCTCCGTAAGCCGTTTTTTCATGCTTTCCACCCATGTCTATGCTCCGCGACTAGATTCAAACAACAGCGGTGACAGCCGCTAACCAGTGAATAAAGTTTAGCTTAACTTTGGGTCAAAGGTCAAGAAATTTAGCGGCTAAAGAAAAGCCCGCACATGGCGGGCTATAGGGGTCACTCACAATTATTGAATAATCACCTCCATGCGGTATTCGTTATAAGCCTCAGGAAGTCAGGATGCACGCTTTTTCAAAGACTTCTCACAACATTGCGCATCGATCATCTCGCTAATGCGCCGGATCCGGGGCTTCATAGGGCCTTTGGATGCCGTTGTCTCGCGATTACTGACACGATCAAAACGCAGGCAGCGATGCTAAAAATGGCGAACGGTGCGGTGATGCCAAAACCTTTTTCCGTGCGAATTCTACTTTTTGGCTGTACCGGTCTCACGCCACGTTGCCAGCGCATAATTAGCCAACTCGATGCTAGTCAGCTTTTTGCCGTTCAACCTATATCCGTCGTCACCGCACGTGACCAGTAATGGCGTCGCTTCTGTACCTATTTGAGCCTGAACAGGCTCATAAGAAATGTGTTCGATGCTGTCGCGAGTACGGATGGCGACGGAAGCGTACCCATTGAAGCAATTCACTTCATTTTGAACGTAGTGTTCAGCCGCTTCGCTCAGATCAGGGACACCACTAGGGAGCCCTGTTGCACTTGCAGCGGTAGCAGCGAGTAGCAGCGTCGTAAAGGTTGCTGTGATCATCTGGTGTGCGCTCATAGCGATTTTCCGAGGTCAGTGAAGGTCGCGTCTGATAGGTGACAAGCCTCTTTTTTTGAAGGTCAGCTGTAGATGCTCATCTTCGCCTTGGTGTAGCAGCCTGCTCACACTTGGCGTTGCTCCAGGAAAGGAACGATATCTATCTGTTACGGTATATCGAAACAAGGTAGGTAAGGAAACTGAAGACAGCAAAATGTGTAAGGAAAATCAACCATGCGAAAGCAGCTGGATCACTCCAGTGGTAGACCATGCGAGTGAACTGAAACACGATGTCTATGGCGAACGCCCATTTAACAAGAGGCCAGAACACCACTAGAAGCACCCACAACGCACGAATAACCTTAGCACCGGTAAGTGCAAGGATACCGCGCCCAGCAGCTTCTACAGGCGCTTGTAGCGGCGCTCGTTTGGCTGTCGTTGCTCCGGGAGATGCGCGTTTTTTTGCATGTGGAAAATCATATATTTGCGCCATCACTTGACCCCTTTACTCAGTTGCATTTCAATAATGCTACAGGTTGACTGCTCCGCTTAGCCTGGGCCTTTGCGTGACAGCGTGAGGGCCAAGCGCCCTGGATCTCTCCAGGGCGTTTCCCCTTATTCCCCGTCCTTTCTTACAGCTATAACCATCTATAAACCGCCTTTAACCCTAAATCGCAAATCAGACATCGCGTATCACCTAACTTACAATATAGGACATTTTGTCCTATTTGGCAATGGGTCAAGTTAAACTATTGGAAATATTTTCATTCCGCTTTCACTACTGGCGTAAAAAAACCCGGAGGTCCGGGTCTTGATTTTTAATGAGTGGCTGGATGGGGGTCGTTCGCTGCTCGGTGCAGACTGGGAAGCCGTTTAGGCCTGTCCGCATTCAACCTTTCTAGGCGCTCATCTGCTTTGATCAAAGTGGTTTCAAGGCAGGCAATGGCACTGGAATATTGCTCCAGATCATAAGGTTTAGCCCGACTGCAACTATTGAGTTTCACCTCGTTAAGAATCCTTGAAGCGACGATTTTCCAGTTGCGAATTTCCGACTCCCCGACGCAGGCATGGTAGGCCACATTAGCCAAAGTGAAGAGATGGTTGTAGCTCTGGCGAAAAGCCGCGACATTTACTGAGTTCATCGTCGGAGAATCCCGGTTTTGACCAGAACACAGCGTTCGGCCTAAGCAGATATAATAGGACATTTTGTCCTATAAATCAACTATTGGGGTGAATTATTCAAACTTTAGCCGCTAAACTTTTCATCGTCTTTAAGGTAAATAACACCGAAACCAGCAAGGTGGCAAAGTAGCGCCCATGCCGCGTATGGGATGCCCGTATTTCCTCCAGTCCATCGGCGTAGCGTTCTGTCACCCATATCCCCCAAACCAAGAAATCTCGCAGCCTGACCGCCTGTGAATTTAGTGATGCCTTTCCGAGCGGCAATGATGTGTAAGACCTCTCGAATTTCTTCAGGGGTTGGTTGTACCCAGCCCTCACTCGCCGGTCTTAGGCATTCATCCCGAATTTTATCCACGTAAAACCCCTTAATAGCCTTTGAGAACGTCAGGCCGTGGCGGCCCTGACAATGCCCGTCAGACATGCTGACTTGTGATGAGTCAATAGCTTAACTTTGTTAGCGGATATGTGCAGCAACCAAGCTGAACTTTGATCGTGGAATTCCAGGGTGAGCGGCATAAAAACCGGTTCTGACCACTGCAATTTTTTCCAGATCCAAGTCAAAAGAAGTTTCCGTGGATTTCCATGACGCATGGATTTGCGCTTCTATCTCATGCAAAGGCGAAAGTGGCCGCTATTTTTTCCCCGACGCAATTCTACTTTTAGCGGCCTCTGCCCACTTACGGACAATGAAAGCCTGGTGTGAAGGAAGCACAACATCAACGACCTCATAGCCCTTAGGAGCAGTCTTGACGTCTTTAGCTGTCTTGAGCTTATTATCAAGACGACTCAGTTCCTTACGAAGACTGGCAATAGTTCCAAGGCGATTAGAGATGTGATTAGTCTTCAGAAAAAAACAGTTCTCCAACGCTTGAATTCCGGCCTCGGTCGCATTCGCGCCAATCGCGTAGATAAGGTCGCTGTCTGAAACCATATCCAGACCTTTAATGCGGTACATCTCGTAAATTTCTTGATCGCGTGTAAGGTTTTCTTGCTCGGTTTTAAGCCGCTCGATCAACCATTCATGAGCCTTTTCAGGCTGTTTAGGGATTTTGTGAGTGTCTCTGATATTCACCGACTGGCCAGCCGATGGATTGATTTGTTCCGCAGGTGGTATGGCAGCCAAAAGCTTGGCGATTCTTTCAGGATCTGCTTCCGATCTAAGTTGGTCAGCTTTCATCGCTACTCTCCAGAATTGAGAAGGGCCCCGGCCGCTGCCAGGGCGTCCATTAACCGATTACGGAGAGAATCAATTGAGATTCGGCGTGCTGTGATGCGAAGGCGCGAAGCAATTTGTATTGAGAAACAAAATCCTCCGTATTTGCCTTACCCGCGAGTTGTTCGAGAGCAAAAAGTGTGGCGACAATGCCGGCAGCGTCCGGTGACAGATCATCTTTAGAACTCTGCCCAGGTAGACAAACGCTATATTTTTTGGCGCTCTCAGGTGCCATGTAAAAGCCTCTATTTGAGAGAGTTACATAGTTCCAAAGACCACCGTTGTAATCCTTAGACAGAACGGTCATCCAATGAAAAATGAGCGATTCACCAACAACCATAAAAGCGTCGCCAAAGAAGGCTGGCAAGAACCCCATTCGACTCTCTTCAGGAAGAACACAGGCTTGGATAGGCAACGTTACAGCAGTGGTGCTACTCATCGGATAACTCCGGTTTTGACCCAAGCGGCATGCTCGGCCTTAGCTTGCATTATAGGACATAATGTCCTATAGATCTAGATCTTTTTATCGTTATATCCGTTATTAGCCACTACCCGAATTCGTTCCTGATGGCTGTTTATACTACTCGTCGAGCGCTCAACGAACTAACACCTCCCTGGCGTTAACCCTTGGTTTCTAGAGTTTAGGATTTTTTGGCGCGAAGCTTTATTGAGTTTGTGCAATATCGTTTACTTGGGCATATAAGTCTGACCACCGAGCTTTAGCTTTTGATCTTCAGGCGCTTGCGCCTGGTCGCGTGGGCAAATTTTTGTTGTTGATCTGTTTCCGATCTTATGTCGTGTGTGGTTGTGTGAACGCCGATCAAGGTAAAAAGCGCCGGTACGGCACCGATACGAAGACGGTAGGGAACCGTCGATAGGCCGCCGAAGGCGGGGCGAGCCATGGATGGCGAGGGTAGGCGGGCGCGGCTTTGTGTTTTTTCTGACTGAATTTCAGCAGCACAGGTGTTTTACATCTTGTTTTAAAGCTTCTTTTTGTTTTTATTTTATTCTTGTTTTACCCTCTGTGCATAAAGCTGTATATGATTGATTTATATGGATTATTTCCTTGTTTTTTGCACATTGGAGGGAAGGATTCCGGCATATTGGGGAAGGATTCCGGCACATTAGGGGGAAGGATTCCGGCTGGCAACAGGGAAGGATTCCGGCATATTGGGGAAGGATTCCGGCTGAAAACACGTTGTTATATACACGATATGCACAGCTTTTCAACAGCTTATACACAAAATACGGCGGTATGGGGAATGGGGTATTGACCTGTTCCCTATTCCCCCTTAGAGTTTGCTCACTTCAACGTACCGCATAGGACGCGACATGACCAAGCAGACCCGAAACCGGGTGTATCAATCGAATCAGCTTATCGAGTCGTCATATACCCTGACTCTCCAAGAGAAACGGTTGATTCTGTTTGCAGCTTCTCTTATTGATTCCGAGCATGAGGCTCCAGCAGAGGGACTTGTTATTGTCAGCGCAGAGGCTTTTGCTTCAGTCTTCGGTCTTGAGCTGCGTCATGCCTATGGGATTTTGGCTGAAGCTGTGGAACGGCTTTGGGGGCGTGAGCTTCGACGCTACGAGAAGGGCGTTGAGGTCGAGTCAACCCGCTGGATCTGGAACAAAAAGTACATCGAAGGTGAAGGTAAGGTAGAGCTATATTTCGCGGCAAAGCTGCTGCCGCACTTGACTTTGCTCAATGGTAAATTCACAAGCTATCAGCTTAAACACATAAGCCAGCTGACTAGCTTCTATGCGTTCCGGATATATGAGTTGATGATTCAGCACAAGAAATTTGGGCGTCGTGAATTTGAAGTGGCCAAGCTGCGCGAGTTGTTGGAGCTGCAAAATAAATACCCGTCTGTGAAGGATTTCAGGAAGTACGTTCTAGAGCTGGCAGTCACTGAAATCAACCAACACACTGATATCTTCCTGACTATGGAACCGATTCGAAAAGGACGATCCATTGCAGGATTTAGCTTCACCATACGTTTGAATAATGATCTTGATCAGCTCGCTCTAGAACTCTCGGCATAGACCGTAAAGAGCAAAGATTCCGATTGTACTTCCCGCACCTCTTTCCCACTCAGTCAGGCCAGGCCCGCCAGGATGATCAGGTGCGCTGAAAGGGGGAAGGATTCCGGCTGTACCTCCAGCACCTCTTTCTTACCCAGTCAGGCCGGGCCCGCCAAGATGATCAGGTGTGCTGAAAGGGGGAAGGATTCCGGCTGTACCTCCAGCACCTCTTTCAACCCAGGCAGGCCGGGCCCGCCAGGATGATCAGGTGTGCTGAAAGGGGGAAGGATTCCGGCTGTACCTCCAGCACCTCTTTCAACCCAGGCAGGCCGGGCCCGCCAGGATGTCCAGGTGCGCTGAAAGGGGGAAGGATTCCGGCTGTACCTCCAACACCTCTTTCAACCCAGGCAGACCGGGCCCGCCAGGATGTCCAGGTGCGCTGAAAGGGGGAAGGATTCCGGCTGTACCTCCAGC
>Ga0247730_1000138_pt1 | contig 71961 bp, 66 predicted proteins | sample UWRJL073202C2_FD_180959 | JGI IMG/M metagenome (GOLD analysis project Ga0247730, IMG submission 180959) | Plant litter microbial communities from Arlington Agricultural Research Station in Wisconsin, United States - UWRJ-L073-202C-2 | ecosystem: Environmental > Terrestrial > Plant litter >...
CATAAGTTTATCAGGTGAATCACTGAGAAAACTAAAAAAATAATCCTATTATTGCTGGCCCGGTATCACCGATACACCTGGCCCATCTTCAAGCGATACGCTTGGCCCACAACTACCGATATATCCAACTTAAGAAATCCCCTTAGCGGCAATTCGTCTAATGACGTAATTTTCGGTGCGGTTTTTTTCTTTCGTCCATCAATGATATCCTGTACAGTGTAAAATAGCGATTCGGAAAGCATCAACAGCTCAGATATATCAGTTTCTAAATCCACTCAATTAGACTACGCTATTCCCGCTGCAAAAATCGCTAATTTATCTTCTGGTGAATTTGTTGGCATTGTCGCGGATAATCCTGATCAAAAGATTCAACTAAAAATGTTCCACGCCGAGATTCAAAATGACCACGAAGCAATCGCTGAAGAAGAATCACATTTTAAGGATATTCCTATTGTAGAAATGGTCAGTTATGCAGATATAATCTAAAACTATATTAGTATCAAGGCAGATATTGAACATTTATTAAATGAAGAATATAAAAACAATGAGCCTGATTATCGCCGTGTTGAAGAAAGCAGAAAGAGTACGGATAATCCTACTAGCGATAGCTCCTTCGAAGCGCAGGTGGTGCCAGTATAATTTATGATTAGAAAATTATCAACTTTACTTGAAATACTAAAAATATTAGTATAATTTTGGGTTTTCGAAGTAAGCTTGCAATCGTTTGATTTGCAAGCTTTTTTGTTTACCTGAATACCTGAGGGTCATTTATTACAAATTATCCAAATCACGTGCTACATAATAACTCGGTATCAATGGCCTGAAGCTGGTCATTCTTCTGAGTTTCGAAATGTCTGTTATGCCTTCAAACGGATCGGTCAGTGGCCCTTCTGCGACTTCAAACACATTAGCTGCCTGTCCGACAGCATCAGCAAGTTCGTACAAAGTAATAGGGGCATCATCAGCCACGTTGAATATTTCTCCGTTTAATCCATCGGTATGGAGCAGCAGCATTAACGCCTGGGCCACGTCCAGATGATGTACCATGTGCATCCTTGACCCCGAGTGCCGATTCATTTTTTTCAGTAGCGGCATGATCTCTTCTATATGCGGGTCATGATCTCCATAGACAAAAGCTAAACGCAGTACCCGTACATCAAAGCCGGTGTTTTTATGAAGTGTCAGGAGTTCCTGCTCTGCCGCAATTTTGCTGGACGCGTATGCCCTGGGGTCGTTAATATTAACCAGATCATCTTCTTTCGCCGGGTGCCGGTAGCCTGAACTGTATACGTTGCTGGTGCTCACAAAAACAAATCTCTTTACTCCTGCTGCGAATGCTGCATCTGCAAGCGCTACAGTTCCTGCATGGTTGGTTTTTATTATACCTTCATTATCAGTGAAGGTACGGAAAAGTGCAGCCAGGTGTATCACTGCGTCTATGCCCTCTACTGCGGGCGATAAAGTATCCGGACTAAATAAATCTCCGGTAACTGCTTTGGCGCCAAGCCCTATCAATGCCGATGCTTTCGCAGCATCACGCACAAGGATACTCACATCATAACCCTTTGCCAATAGGCGTGGAACAAATCTGCTTCCTACCTTTCCGGTAGCACCTGTAACTAAAATCTTCATACTGTTATTCATTAAAATTTACAGTACAAAACTCATGTTAAAACTTGCAAACAGCTTACGACAATCAAACCAATAAGTATGATTTTCAAACCTATTGTTTTCTGATTGATTTGGGGTTGGTGCCGGTCACCCGTTTAAAATAGTTATTGAAGTAGGTAGGATATTCGAAACCGAGGGCGTAGGCAATGTCGGCCACGCTCCAGTCGGTGTGTTGCAAAAGGGCTTTTGCTTCGGCAGTTACCCGCTCTGCGATGTGTACAGATGTAGGCTTGCCGGTAACTTCCTTTACTGAGCGGTTAAGGTAGTTGACATGTACAGCCAAGCCTGCTGCAAAGTCCTGTGCGGTCCTTAGCTTTAAGGGTTCAACGCTGCGTTCAATGGGAAATTGCCTTTCCAGCATATCCATAAACAGATGCGTAATCCGCGTAGCTGCGTTTTGAAAATGTGATACGTTTTTTGATGGCTGTATGCTCAATGCTTCGTGAATAAGTAGTTCTATGCAGTTCCTGATCAGTTCGCCCTTGTAATGATAATCGCCATTGTGCACATCCAGCATCTTTTCAAAAATGCGGGTCATAAACGCAGCCTGTTGGCTATTGAGTGGAATTACAGGTGTGTCACCGGTTTGAAATAAAGGAGAATCTCTCAATATCCCGCTTCGTTCGCTGCCGGTAATAAAAGTTTCGGTAAAAAGACAGGCATAGCCGCTTGTCTTTTCAGCACGGCTAACAACGGAATGGGATACCCTTGGATTGACAAAAAACAAGGCAGTACCGTTAATTTCTACAATCTTGTCGCCATAATAGATGGTCATATCGCCGTTTACAAGACCAAATTTATAAAAATCACGCCTGCCAGGGGAAATTGGGACAGCTAAGGATGAGGGCAATTTATGAACCTTAAAACCATTTAGTTTCAGGTCTTCTATATTTAATCCGGGAATTTCAGGGAATACTTTAACAGGCATGATGCAAAATTAATAAAATCAAACTTTAAAAAGAATTGAAATTATTTGAGAATGCAGCGTAATCGGGGATTTCAACTAAAATAACGGACATCTCAGGACAACAGATTTGAACCTTACAGGATAACCCTGCCTGATGTTTTATATGGAGCTTTGCTTCATCAAATTCTTTAGACATGGAAAATAGAAGTGCATACATCATCACAGGGCCAACCTCGGGTATAGGATACGCCACAGCACTTGAACTTGCAAAATACGGCACCGTCATTCTTGTTGGCAGAAATCGGGATAAGCTCAATCAGGTACAAAAAGATATTGAGGAAACAGGGCATAAAGCCATATCTGTTGTGTGCGATATCTCAGATATTAAAAGCGTTAGAATTGCCGCTGAGCAGATTATAACACTTGGTCTGCCAATTGCAGGATTGCTCAATAATGCTGGCATCATGCCCGCTAAAGTAAGCAAAAGCGCGCAGGGCTGGGATATGACGTTTGCTACAAACTACCTTGGCGCATTTGTCTTTACAGAGGCGCTGGTACCTCATCTTCCCGATGCCGCAAATGTGGTGTTTATCGCTTCGGCCATTGAAGATCCGGAACGTAAACCTGCAAAAATTATGGGAATGAAAGGCGGCCGCTATATCTCTGCCGAAGCAAGCGCCCGTGGCGAATGGAAAGATGGCGGTTCTAAAATAGCGGGGATAGATGCTTATGCTACCTCAAAACAATGTATTCTTGCGGCTGCAATGGCTTTGTCACGGGAAAACCAGAGATTGAATTTCAATGCCGTAGAGCCTGGTATCACACGTGGGACCAATCTTGGCGGAGAAAGCACCAATGCTTTTATACGCTTCCTGTTTGGTCAGCTGATGGCGGTAATTCCCCCTTTTTCCAGGTATAGCAGCACGGCGGAAAAGTCGGCGAAAGTGATTGCAAAGGTGCTGGCCACTGAGCCGGGTAAAACGGGCATTTATTTTGACGAAAAAGGCAGGCAGATGTTTGGCTCTGAGTTGTCACGTAACCTTAAATTTCAGGATCTTGTTGTTGCAGAAACAAGAGCATTACTGAAAAAAGTATAACTAAATTAGCGAATAATGAAAGATACTTCAATAAATACGCGATATATAGTCGATGAAATTTCTCCGGAACATTTTATTAAGGAACACTACTTTGTTTACGTTAGTAAGGGAAGAGTAACACTTTACGATGGGAGTAAATATCTGGAACTAAAGCCGGGCGACTGTTGCATTGCACGTAAAAACCGGTTGGGGCGTTATTATAAAATAAGAGAGAACAATGAGCTGGAGAAAACAATCTTTGCTCTTGATGAGGCGTTCCTGAAAAGATTCCAGGAACGGCATAAAGCAACAGGAACAAGATTTAAATCAACTGAAACATTTATACGGGTATATAAAAATGAATTGCTGCCGGGTTATGTGAGATCACTGGAGCCATATTACGATCGCGGACAAATCAGCGAAGCATTTGCAGATGTTAAGCGTGAAGAATTACTCATTATTCTGTTACAGTCTCAACCTGAACTTGCAGCATTATTTTTTGATTACGGCATACCTGAAAAAGTAAACATTGAAGAATTTATGAACCGTAATTACACTTTCAATGCCAGCATTGAACGTTTAGCCTTTCTGACAGGACGAAGTTTATCTGCATTTAAGAGAGATTTCAAACAGACGTTTAATGAAACGCCTAATCGTTGGCTGGTTCTGAAACGACTTCAGGAAGCGCATTTCCTCCTTGAAAAAAAGAACAAAAGACCCTCAGAAATTTATCTTGATCTGGGCTTTGAGACGTTATCACACTTTTCGTTTGCGTTTAGAAAACACTTCGGGCTAACACCAACGCAGCTAACCGGTACCAAGACAAAGTCCGGTACCTGACCGTTACGGTTTACAGGAATAGTAATACGAGTTGCTCCCACTCTTGATCCAATGATACGTCCGGGCGTACTTGCTGCGCTTTCCCATACCAGTAATCAGCATTCCAGATATCTCCTTCCTTGCGGTGCAGGTAGGCATGGATGTGTGCTGATGAGCGGTCATTCAAATGGTCTACCTGTTGATGTGCCTTATTCCATTCACCTTTACCATCATACCATAGTGCCTTTAATTGCGCAGACAGATCTGTGCCTGGGCTTTCGTTTTTCAAAGTGTCTTTAAATTCCTGTAGATCTTTCATCGTGCATCTTGTTTTAATGGCTGTTTAAGAATTGCTTAATTTAACGATAACGTTTATTATGGAGATATTAATTTGCCGGTTTTTGTTTCCTTCCCTGTCTGAAAAGCGAAAGCGTTACTTGATATAAAAACGTTTTAACAAATTATTACTAAAATACAATATCACACTACTGAAATCAGTATTGCCGGTTGTGACTTCTGAGGTAAGTATGTTGCCGGTAGACAAAATTACCATCTCTCCTTCATTGACAGTGGCAATACTTTCGGGATATATAACAGTTTTACTTCCGCTAAGTACCAGACTAATCATGTTCTGGCTTAAAATAATTTTATTTTTTGTAGTGGAATTGTGTCCGGATTGATACTGCCTTATAATCACTTCATCGTTTTTAAAGGCTATTCCGCTATTCAGGTCGTCCGGCAAATTATAAGTTTTCATGTTTGCAGCGGTTAACTGTATTTGATAGCCAATTCTTTTTCCTGATTTAAGAGGAGATCATACCGTTGCTCGATAAGCTCCTTGTCGAACGCGACCGATGATTTTTCTTCCGTCAGTGTAAAACCGAACCTTAGGTAAAGTGATATTGCAGCCTGTTGTTCGCGGGTTGTCCACAGATAAGCATGATTATACTGCTTTTCTCTCATGAATTCCAGAAATTCATTGATCATCTTTTTACCCAGGCCAATTCCGCGATATTCAGGCTGGAAAATGAAATACCTTAGCTGCACTGAGTTTTCCCGGTGCATGCCCACTAAAAATCCTATGACTTTATCCTCGTGTTCACACACCCATAAAGCATCTTTTAAGGGGTCATACTGATAAGCAAACTCTTGAAGTCCACCAAGAACATACCCTTCAAAGTGAAGGCCATATCCGCATTCTTTCGAGTAAATAAGACCGTGAATATAAGCGACATATCCAAGATCCCCAGGTCGGAGCTCTCTCCTGACGCTGATTTCGTCTAATGTGATTTTATTTTTCATTTCTTATTGTATTTAAGATTTTCCTGATTGATTGCATATGATCAACCAACTTCTGCTGTTGCTGTTCAGGTAATCTATTAATCAGGACATCGATCTGTTCATCAGAAGCCCGGTTTAATGTGTCAAATAAATTCTGACCCAATGTTGTGAGTGAAAGGAGATTCGCTCTCGCATCATTTTCCGATGCTGTTTTACTGATTAATCCCTCTTTCTCCAACTTTTTAAGTAAACGGCTGAGATAGCTTTTATCTATTTGCATAGCTGTCATTATCTGCGAAGCCTGCACTGGATGACCATTATGAACTTCATATAAAATACGTGCTTCGGCCAGGGAGTAATCACTGTTTAGTAAATGCTTGTCAAGCAAACCGATCAGATCGGTGTAAAAGCGGTTAAATGCTCTGATTTCTGAAATAGTACCGGGGGGTGTTTTCGTAATTTTTGAGTTCATCATCATGAGGGGTCTTTACCAGCTGAGTACGACTCAAAAGTATAATATATAGTTGACATTGTCAACTATATATTATACTTTTTTAATTCTTTTTTTGCAGATTATTCTGACCATGGAGAGTGTAAGATGCAGTCGCAGAAATTCTTGCGATGAAAATGTGGTATCATGAAAGCGCAGACATCAGCTTTGATATTGCCAAAGGTAGTTTCAGTTTTGTGCTCAAAGCCGCTGAAAAAAGTGGGAATAATTTTATTCTTAAAGTCGTTCCTGGGATATGCTTTAATGATTTCTTCGCGGTTTTCTGTGCTTAGATTCTCATAACCCTCACCCATAACATCTAAACCGACACCGCTATACATCAGGGCAACTTCATTTTCCTTGTGTTCAGCAATTCCGATTGTAGTATGGAGGGCAATAGTGTCCCAGACCAGCTGTAACTTGTCCTGGGCAATGCCATGCCCTTTAAGAAAGTCGCGTGCGGCATTGGCACCATCCACTTCAAATCTGAGGTCGGGACTGCTGTAATGTGACACTAAACCAAGGTCATGAAAAACAGAAGCCACATAGAGTAACTCTGAATCGTGGGCCATACTATTTCGTTTGGCATTTAATGACGAGAAAAGGAAAACGCGAAGCGAGTGGTTGTAGATAAACTCAGTTCCGTGTTCCAGTAGTAATTCTGTTGCCTGGGTGGCAATTGTACTGTCAGGAATTACAATTCCTGCTACTGCTTTTAAGCGATTTACTGACATAATGATTATTTTTATAAGTCAAAAGTACAGCAATGCTTAGGTTGAGGGAATGGCAATAACCGCGTTTAGCATGTAAAAATTTCCGGAATGTGCTGCTGTGCACAAGCAATATTTTTCTTCATAAACTTCGGGCCAGTTGTTGCATAGCCGTACCGGATTAGGGAGGTAATATGATTTGTGACCTTCTGACAAATTCTGTTTTTAAACAGCATTCTAATACTGGGAGCACAGTTGTTTACCCGGTAACATTTATGATAATGTTGACTTTATCAGAGGAATGAAAGAGTAGTTTACAAGCAACAAATGATAAAAAATACATGATTTGTTTTTACCTTTAAAGATATTATGCAGGCAGCGTCATTACAAGCTTTTGTTGAAAATGCAATAACTGAGTCATTCTCTGTTGAACAACTGGTCAATGCTGAATTGGGTGCAGAATTGCCTACATACTTAAAATACAACCGTATTTTTTTGGTTCAAAAAGGGGCGGGCGATTTAATTATTGATGATAGTAAATTCGCGTTGGCAGGTATGGAAATCTTCCTTCTGGCGAAGGGCCAGGTTTACCTTTTTGAAAAAACATCAGTGATTAACGGTTTTATGTTATGTTTCGGTGATTGTTTTTGGGAAAAGGCACCGGCAAGTGCCAGTAATTGTAAAGCGGTATTGTTTAATAATGCATCGGCAAATCAACGCCTTTCAGTTAGCGAATCGGAAATGGAGCAGCTGAAACAATTGTTTTCTTCACTGCTCCAAGAATATCAAAGACCAGATTATACCAACCAAATAGATGCATTGGCGGCATATCTTAAAATCATCATGATAAAAATTGCCAATGTAAGGACAACATCTGAAGATATTCTTGATACCCAAGATTATATCACTTACAGAAAATTCATGGATTTACTTAGCACAAAATATAGACTTTACCATGAAGTTGCAGACTACGCACAAATGCTGGCTATTACTCCAAGAAAGCTCAGCGAGCTTTGCAAACGATGTACTAAACAAAGCGCAAAAACAATTATCAATGGACACCTGCTTGCAGAGGCTAAGCGATCCCTGCAATTCAGCTCCAGTCCGGTAAAAGAAATTGCTTATGATCTCAGCTTCTGTACACCTGAACAATTCAGTCATTTTTTTAAAAAGAACACCAACTTTTCTCCTGCTGATTACCGCAGCAGATTTGTTAACCTGGGTGCCTAGTGGCCTTTGGTTCCAAACAGCGTATACTGCAAAGCGGCAGCGAAACAGCAAATCACTATGATTTGACCGAAGGTACATTTCCCCCGTAGCCGACACTCCTTTACATATTATTCAAATTACAGCGGGATTCATCTATACTCAGCTATCAGCCTGGTCTTAGCATATAGTATTTGACCGTCCGGCAATAGATTCTGGACCTCTAACCCTCACACTGCGCCTGCTGGCTGGCTTAACTTTGGTTTATGAATTATATAAAAACGGGAATCGCATGCGCATTTGTTGCAGGCATTTATGCCCCACAAAGTATGGCCATGCCAAAATTGAACGGAAAAGAGAAAAAAGTAAATCGCATGGAAACACAGACAGAAAAAAACAAAACCGTTGTACGCCGATTTAATAAAGAGGTGATCGAAGAAGGCAATGTTGACAGCTTTAAGGAATTAATGGATGAAAAATTTATCAACCATTCGGCGCCTGAAGGTGCAGATAATGGCCCCCAGGGTATGATTAAGACTTTTAATACCATCCTTAGGCCGGCTATGCCTGATATGAAGGTTACAATATATGAGCAGGTGGCTGAAGGAGATTTGGTAACTACCCGCAAAAATATAACTGGCACCCAAACAGGAACACTGATGGGTATTGCGCCAACAGGTAGGAAGCTTAGTATAGATGTCATCGATATCGTAAGGGTAAAAAATGGTAAATACTTTGAACACTGGGGTATTAACACATTACCATCAGTAATGGCGCAGTTGAAAAACAGCAGATAACTTTGATGTGATACTCCATTTTGTACAGCAGGAATACACAACTCTGGCATCACATTAAAATATAATGCTGGTCATTCTTAACATGATGTTATAAAAACTTTTATTTAAAGCATCTGTTTTCAAGACTGCAGTATTTTAAATAGTATAGGTATGGCAACATATAAACCGAAAAATATATGAATGAGCAGCCCCTGAAGACCATAGAAACTGACACCCTGCTAATCGCTTACCTTGAGTATGGTCCGCACAATGGCTGGCCTGTGATCCTGTCACACGGATTTCCATATGATGTACATGCCTTCGATGAAGTGGCTCCCATATTGCAAAATGCCGGGGCGCGAGTCATTGTCCCGTATACCCGCGGGTTCGGCCAGACCCGCTTCCTATCCAATGATACCATGCGGAATGCGCAGCAGGCTGCACGGGGTGCAGATATCATTCAGCTTTCCGATGCTCTGGGATTGCAGATGCCCATTCTGGCGGGTTTTGACTGGGGTGGTAACGCGTCCTGCGTTGCAGCGGCCCTTTGGCCGGAAAAAATTGGCGGTCTTGTGTCATACGCAAGTTATGATGTGATAGACGTGGAGCAACAACGGCATGCCAATGCCCCGTCACTTGAGCGGATTTGCTGGTATCAGCATCTCTTCCAATCTGAAAGGGGGCGTGAGTGCCTGACCCAATACCGCTATGAAATTGGCCGGATGCTGTGGAGTGAATGGTCGCCTGACTGGCAATTCGACGAAACAAAATACGCCCGGACGGCTGCCGCTTTCGAAAATCCTGACTTCGTGGACATTGTCATACACTGTTACCGCTTTATGCATGGCCATGATGCAGGAGAAGCTGCTTTTCAGCAGCATGAAGCGCTTTTGGCACAAAGGCCTAAGATTACCGTGCCCACAGTAACCATTGATGGCACTGCCGATCCGCTTAAGCCCGGTGGAACATCAGATCATGCCAGCATGTTCATCGGGCGGCATGAGCACTTCATTGTTGATGCCGGGCACAATGTACCACAGGAAAATCCGGAGGTATTTGCAGAGGCGGTTATGAAAATCCATAGTTGGCTATAGTTTTGAAAATCTGGTATAGATGCTATCAGAGAACAAATAGGCGGATGTGAATATCTCTTTAAGATACAGATGATGATTACTTATAATGTTGTTGGAAATTAAAAAAGTGGCATCTGGTGCAATGCCCTCAGAAAGTGTCTAACCTTTTGGGGGCATTGCACCCGATGCCGCTTTTTGTGTCCGTCTGTTAACTAACGCTTACCGTAGATTTATTTTTTAATAAGTATAATCGTGTGTAAAATCGTTATTGTTGGTAACCTGAACGTTCTGATTATCAGCTTTTACTTCGCCATTAATCTCTGCTTTGTAACTGATGGTATAAGGTACATTGGCCGGACTAAGACATTGCACACCTACACTGATAGCTTGCAATGGTATTACCGATTCAATAATATATGTTTTTGTACTGCCGGTAAAGTCATTTCGTCCAAGGCTAACTACCTGCTCGTTATTCTGGGTAACGTTATTTGTTTTCCAAATTGTAGTTTTTGATAAATCTGATCCTGAACCGGCTATTACAAAAGAGATGTAAGCAGACTCCGGCGCTCCGGTAACAGATATAGTAAATTTAGCATTTTTACCTTTAGGTGTCTCCGGGCTGCCTGGGTCATCGTTTTTTTTGCTGCATGATGATAAGCTCGTTAAAAGGGCAATGCAAATAATTGCGGCTGAAATTTTTCCTGGAAATGATGTTTTCTTCATAGTGTTTAAATAAGTAAATAGTATAGGTTAAATAAATATGCAGGTAGATATATTGATTGCAAAAATATTTCATGCCGCAGCGAAATGAAATACCCTTATTTAAGTGTTTTTTTCTACTGATATTTAGGTATTTTACGGGTAGTTGAAAAGGATTAAATAGATGATGAAAAATAAAGTATTGACATTACTGGCCCTCTGCGTGCTTTTTTACGGTGTGGCCAGTGCACAGGCAAAGCCTGAGAAATTCAGGGTAGTTGGTTATGTCAGGGGAGAAGCGGCTGAAATGACTGACCAGATCCAGTTTAAAAAGATCACCCATCTGAATATTGCCTTTATTAATCCGGATTCTACATCGCGGTTTACTGAAGTGAAGGGAATCCGGGCCATTGTTACAAAGGCGCACCGGAATGGGGTTAAAGTCCTGATGGCTATTGCCGGCGGAAATGCTCCACGTTATTACCGCGCTCTGATCGCTCCTGCAAATCGTACTTTGTTTATTGCTAACCTGATAAAATATATGAATGACCATGATTTTGACGGCATTGATGTGGATATAGAGGGTGAGCTGATCACAAATGATTATGAGGGATTTGTAATTCAGCTGGCTGCAGCTATGACACACGGGAAATTATTAACGGCGGCTGTAGCAACGCCATACGGGCCATTTTTAACCGCAGCTTCTTTAGCACAATTTGACTTTATCAATGTCATGTCTTATGATAAGACCGGCCCCTGGCGTCCCCAGGTTTCCGGTCAGCATTCACCTCTCTCCATGGCCGTAACTGATCTGGACTACTGGCAGAACGAAAGGAAGATACCAAAGCAAAAACTTAATTTAGGCGTTCCCTTTTATGGCTATAGCTTTGGGCCATCCGGCGCCGGAAGTATGCCTTATAAAGAGATAATTGTCACTTATCCCGGTGCCCGGGATAAGGATGAACTCTCCACAGCTGATGGCGGGATGTTATATTATAACGGAATTGCAACGATAAAAGCGAAAACAAAACTTGCACTTGAACAATCTGGCGGAATGATGATCTGGCAGCTGCTTCAGGATGCATCAGGCTCTGACTCATTGCTGGAACTGATGCACCGGGATATACAGGCGGCCGAAAAACATTAGCAGATTTAAGATTGTGTTGCTATTTAAGCAGGTCATACAATGTTTCGGGTTGTGACAGAATAAATGTGTTGGCAACGGTACTCCGGCGGAGCAGTGTTCATCAAAATAAAGTGAAAATAACGCTACTATTTTCACTTAAGTGAAAAATTCATGGAGGATATCAAAAGAGATTTGGAGCGGTAAATAAATATCCAAATTAAAATAGATTGCTATGAAAATTAAACTCAAAACATCCGCAGTAGCTGCTTTGGCCGTTGTCATTTGCACTATAACTTTTAGCGCGTCAAAAGTAGCCGCTCAGGAAACCTTAAAAAAAGGCGAGCAGGCGCCGGATTTCTCCCTGAAAGACCAGGACGGGAATGACTTCCGTTTAGCTGACCACATCGGGAAACAAAAAGTGGTTATTTTTTTCTATCCAAAAGATGAAAGCCCGGTTTGTACAAAAGAAGCCTGCGCTTTCCGCGATGCCTATGCTAAATACAAAGACGCCAATGCACTTGTGGTAGGCATTAACAGCGGTACAGTAGAAAGCCACAAGGCTTTTCAAACCAAAGAACATCTGCCGTTCGCACTGCTAAGCGACCCCGATAACAAGGTGCTGAATATGTTCGGTGTTAAAGAGCAGGCCTTTGGTGAGATGAAAGTAAGCGGCCGTGAAACGTTTGTGATTGGCAACGACGGAAAAATTGTTTACAGCTTCCGCGACTTCATGAAAGGTGATGAACATGCCAAACAAGTGCTGACCTACCTGAGCAGTAAATAGTCAAAAAAAGAGGTGATAATAAGGCCGTGTACAGTAGTGTACCGGCTTTTTTCATTTAATGTCATTTTCCTGCAGACTTTAACCTAAGTGAAAATTTGCCAATCGGATACTCCCCAGTTTTGTATCAGCGGCTAAATCCCGTCATGAAAAAACAACAGGAATGAAAAAAATAATTGTAATGCTATTTTGCCTGCTCAGCCTGCAGGCATTTGCAAAGATCGATACACCGGTACACTGGAAATTCAGATCTGCCAATATTGCCAGGGATCAATACGCAGTCATTTTCAGTGCTCAGATTGATAAGGGATGGCATCTGTACTCGCAGTTTCTGAAAAGCGGAGGCCCGGTCCCAACGTCATTTAAGTTCAACGATTTGCCATCTGCATCGCTGATGGGTAAGGTAACCGAAAAGCCCGCAGCACTAAAGGGGTTTGATCAATCCTTCGGAATGACCATTGCGTACCATGAGCGCGAGGTCACTTTCACACAGCTTATCCGTACGGCAGATCCGCAAGCTCACCTGACAGGCACATTAACCTTTATGGTGTGCAGTGGCCAAAAATGTCTGCCACCCAGTGATGTCAGCTTTGATATCCCATTATCCGAAAGTCCAATCACAAGCGGGAATAACAGGAAAGTGCAAAAGATCACTACACCAGACGCGCAGCTGAAGGTTGCCCAGTCCTCCGCTACCGCAGATCATTCTCTTCCGGGCATCTTTATTGCCGGCTTCATTGGCGGACTTGCGGCATTCTTCCTGCCATGTATTTACCCGATGGTTCCGCTGACTGTTTCCTTTTTTACAAAAAGATCCGGTACGCGTGCGCAGGGCATCAGGGCCGCAGCAATTTACGGCCTGTCCATCATTGCCATCTATGTTGGCCTGGGCTTGCTGATCACAACCATCTTCGGCGCATCTGCCTTAAATGAAGCGGCAAGCAGTGCCTCTTTTAACTTGTTATTTTTTGCCATTCTGCTGGTTTTTGCCTTTTCCTTTCTTGGTGCATTCGAGATCACACTGCCATCTTTCTTTGTGAACAAGATAGATCAGAAGTCAGAGAGCGGCGGCTGGATCGGGTTATTCTTTATGGCCTTTACGCTATCGCTGGTTTCATTCTCCTGCACCGGCCCGCTGATCGGCACATTGCTGGTAGAGGCCGTAAGCAAAGGCAGCTACCTTGGCCCGGCACTGGGGATGTTCGGTTTCTCGTTCGCCCTGGCTTTGCCCTTCACAATGTTCGCCATATTTCCTTCCTGGCTCAAAGGGTTGCCAAAATCCGGCGGCTGGCTGAATTCGGTCAAGGTATGCCTGGGCCTGCTGGAACTGGCACTTGCCTTTAAATATCTGACCAACGTTGATCTGGCCTACCATTGGGGGCTGCTTAGCCGTGACCTCTTTCTGGTGATCTGGATCATCATCTTCGGCGTGCTTGCTTTCTACCTGCTGGGAAAGATCAGATTAAGCCACGACAGCGAAGTAAGTTCATTGTCCATACCACGGCTGGTTCTGGCGATGGTAACACTGGTATTTACATTATACCTGGTCCCGGGTCTTTTCGGCGCACCACTTAAAGGCATCAGCGGGTGGTTACCGCCGCAGAGTACACAGCAGTTTACGATGGCCGGCAGCGGCACCATATCAGATACAAAACCCTCAACAGAACATAAATACGCCGGCCTGTTCCATGCGCCCGGTAACATCGATGCGTTCTATGATTATGATGAAGGGCTGGCCTATGCGAAAAAGGTAAACAAACCAGTATTACTGGATTTTACCGGCTGGAGCTGTACCAATTGCCGAAAAATGGAGGCCTCGGTATGGTCAGACCCGGAAGTGCTGAAACGGTTAAAAAACGACTATGTGCTGATCTCCCTCTATGTGGATGACAGAACCGGGCTCAGCGAATCGGAAAAATACCTGTCTAAAGTTTCAGCAAAAGCCATTAAAACACTCGGACAAAAATGGAGCGACCTCCAGGAAACGCGCTTCAATACCAATGCACAGCCGTTTTATGTGGTGCTGGCGCCTGACGGACAACCGGCTGCTGAACCAAGGGCCTTCGACCTCAACGTGAAAGACTACACGGATTTCCTGGATAAGGGAATTACCGCGGCCAAAAAATCACTATCAGTTCAAAATTTTAATTAAACACAGCTATGAAAAATCAATTTCTTAAATACCGCCTGCTGGTGGTTTGTACGGCGCTTGTTACCGTAATGTCTTCTTTTAAAGCGAATGCGCAGCAAAGTGCATCCGGCAAGGAAATTAAATTTACTACAAAGACCTATAAGGAGGTCCTGGCTTTGGCCAGAATCAGTCATAAAGGAGTATTTGTTGATGCTTTTGCAACCTGGTGCTCGCCATGTAAGGAACTGCGTAAAACCACTTTCAGGGATGCCAAAGCCGCGGCATACTTCAATAAACATTTTATCAATTACAGCGTGGATGTGGAGAAAGGCGAAGGGACCGAACTGGCCAAAAACTGGCAGATAGAGGGATTGCCAACCTTGCTGATCCTCGATGATCATGGTAAAGTGCTCGCCAATCATACCGGTTTTGTTGACGGTAACGGATTGATTCAATTTGCACAGGAGGCTGTAGAAAGCAGCCAGCCAAAACACATTAACGCCACCCTAAACAAATAAACTGATGAAAAAACCAATTTTGTTATCCGTATTGCTACTGGCACTGGGCCTGTCAGCCTTTGCAGCTAATCGTGTAAGTAAAACCCGGGCGGAAAGCCAAAACAAAACAACTGGCCGTATTGATACGGCAACTTTCGCTTCTGGTTGCTTCTGGTGCGGCGAGGCAAAGTTTTCGCAGCTGAAGGGCGTGCTGAAAGTGACATCAGGGTATACCGGCGGCCATGTGGCCGATCCTGGCTATGAAGACGTTTGTGCCGGCACAACCGGACATGCCGAAGCATTCAACGTGGTTTATGACAGTGCAGTTATCACTTATGACGAGCTGCTGCAAGCCTTCTTTTTATCTCATGACCCTACTCAGCTGAACCGGCAGGGAAACGACGTAGGTACGCAGTACCGCTCGGCGATTTTCTATCACAACAAAACGCAGCAACAGAGAGCATTGTACTATATCCGCCGGTTTACTGAACAAAAGATCTATCCCAAAAAGATCGTTACCGAGGTAACGGGTTTTAAGGTCTTTTACGAAGCCGAAAAATACCACCAGGAATATTATAAAAAACACCCGAAGCAGGGGTACTGCCGTTACGTGATCCAGCCAGAGCTGGAAAAATTCAAACACATCTTTAAAGAAAAACTCAAACAATGAAAAAGATCCTGATGTATTGCAGTGTGCTGATGCTGACCAGTCTCAGCAGCTTTGCCCAGAATGAAAAATCTGACCATGGCCACGAGGGCAATCCATGGTACTCCAACACGGCTACGACAAAATTGAACGTTAGCAATGCAGAATGGCGCTGCGATTCTCACCTGGGCCACATTTTTGACGACGGCCCGGCACCTACCCATAAGCGTTTTTGTATGAACTCCGTATCCCTTGATTTTGAACCGGATATAAAAAAATAACCGGCACAAATTTTCATTTCTTTCGCTGGTTTTTAACCTAAGTTAAAAACCAGCGAAAGAATAAAGCTGAACTTTGATCACAGAATTAAAAAATATCATATCATGACCTCAAATAATCAATCCAATTTTGGCGTTTCCAGTCCGGCTGTTGAAACTGCCATATCATTACGGAAATTATACTTTTTCCGTGCCGCATTTGCTATCCTTTGGGTGATCCTCGTCACAACCCTGGCTAAATCCAATACCGCAATCGCAACGGTTCTGTTTATTATCTACCCCGCATGGGACGTCATTGCCACCTATTTTGACATCCAGGCCAACCCGCCTGCCGCCAATAAAACACCACAGTATGTGAACGCAGCAATCGGCATTGCCACTACCATCGGTGTAATACTGGCCCTGCAGAAAGGTATTCCGGAAGCCCTGACCGTGTTTGGTGTCTGGGCTATATTGACCGGCCTCATTCAACTGATTTTAGGCCTGCGCAGACGCAAGCAACTAGGTGCCCAATGGCCAATGATCATTAGCGGCGGGCAGTCAATGCTGGCGGGAGCAGCCTTTATCGCTATGGCGCACAAGCCGGATCAGGGCATCACAACATTGGCAGGCTATGCCGCTTTCGGCGCATTTTACTTCCTGCTGACTGCCTTCAGATTGTCTAAAACCATTAAAGCCGATCAGGTTACTTTCTAAAAGCCGCCCGGCAACGGTCTACCCTATATCAGCGCACAACAACGGCTAAATCTACTCCTCATGGGGAATTTCGCATCTCACTTTGCCTTTTTGACAGGCGCAATTCGTAATTGGAGGCCAGGGCTTTATTGTTAAAGTCCTGGCTTTTATTGCTACCGCTATATTTAACAGTGAAATGTCCCTGTTTCCAGCGGCTCATTATTCAGAAATTGCAGAATGTTATTAACAGGCAGGTGATCACCCAGGTATTGATTGTAATAAGGGTATTTAATAATGCCGGCTTCATCGATCAGAAAATCGCCCCCCAATAAATTGAGATGTCCTTCCGGCTCAAACCTGTCCTTGAACTTCTTCTGTCCCTCTCTGGCTTTTCCATAGGCACCTTTATACATAGAATAGAGGATTTTTAGCGTATTGAGCTCGATATCGTACAACGTATAAAGGTCAAATTCAGGATTAGCGATGATGCGTGCATAAAAGGATTCTCCAAGACTGTAACGTTTCAGATTTTCAGGACTGCTTTCATAAACTGCCAGTACCACCAAACCCATATCCCTGAAATATTTGTCCATCTTCTGAAGCTCCAGGAAACGAAGATTGCTAAACGGACAGGCCACATGACGGTAAAACGTAAGGAGTACTTTACTCCCTTTAAATGCGCTTAATTGTACTGCGTTCCCTGAAATATCTATTGTTTGAAAATCAGGAGCAGGTTGGTTCAGGAGTAATGACATATTTGAAACGCTTTAAGCCTGCAAGCTTCAGGCAGACTGTTGTAAGATTTATTTTAGCACAAAAATCGGTTGTTTCGGGACTCCTGTTTTTAACTTAAGTTAAAGCCCGGTCTTTTTGGTACAGCGGGCTTTCAGAAACCTAAAGTATTTACAGATCTGCTTTGCTCTATAGTTATCCGTATATTTACGTGATTCATTAAATGTTTTTTTAAAATTCAAGCCGTAAATTAACTTAAGTTAAAATCCTGTCGGATCAGGTTGCTGAGATTTGACGATGTTGCCAGAAGCTATCTGTAGTTAAAGGCGGTTTTTATATAATTAATACCAATCATGAATGATAAAAATGAAATCATAGCCCAGCATCTGCGGAATTTTGCTGCTCTGACAGATAAGGATATTGCCGAAGGCCAGCCGTTCTGGAAACCACGGACAATTAAAAAGGGGGATTTTTTCAATATGCAGATGATGGTCTGCAATGACCTCGGGTTAATAGTCAAAGGAATCTTTCGTATCTATTACCACGACCCCAAAACCGATACGGATAAAAACCTGTTTTTCTTTTCAGAAAACCAGTTTGTTGTCTCTTTCAGAAGCTTCATCTCCCGGAACCCCTGCTGGTACTATATAGAAGCGATGGAAGATGCTGAAATTGTTTTTATTTCATATAAGGACCTCAATGGTTTATATGAAACTAACGCCAACTGGGCAAAATTCGGCAGGCTGCTGGCGGAATTGTTTTTTGCTTACGCACAGACGCGTACAGAGGAATTTGTCTTTTTTTCACATGAGGAACGGTACCTGAGGTTGCTGGAGGAACACCCGAATATCATAGAGCGTATTCCGTCGTATCATATTTCTTCGTTTTTAGGCATCACGAACCCGTCATTGAGCAGAATAAGAAAACGCATAAAGAAATAATGAAAAAGACGGTGTAAATCACCGTCTTTCATTCAATAAAATGGATGAGCATCAATAGTTCTATGAGAACTGCTTTTAGTGTTTCGTCTTCTCATACTTCGTCACCACAGCACCCAAATCCAGTACCTCAGCCGATGGCAGGTACTTCTTCAGGATACTGCTTCCAGTGGCTGACCTGTAACCTGAAGCGCAGTTAATGAGTATCGGTTTGTCAGTAGGGATCTCACTTATCCTGCCGGACAAGTCCTGCAGGGGAATATTGATTGCGTTTTTAAAAATCGCTTCGTTTTTTACTTCACTTTCAGTTCTCACGTCAATGATCGTATACTTATTATCTTCAGGCCTGAAATCAGCTTCTTTAAATTCTGCAAATTGTTTTCCATCGGTGGCGTCATAAACAAAAGCTCCGCTGATAATCGCTTCATATCCGATTTTACTGGTTTTCGCGATCAGGGCATGCAAAGCTTCGTCATTTTCAGCAATCAGGAAAAAGGGGGTAGAAGGGCTAACCACACTGCCCAGCCAGCTTTCAAATTTACCGCCATCCTGAACATTGACCGCACCTTTCAGATAAGACTTCTTAAATACAGCTCCCGGTCTGCCATCGATGATCAGCGCATCTGCCTGTGGCTGGTAGTTCTTTTCCAGTATTTTCACCGCAGAAAGGCTGGGCTGCAAGTCAGGTGCCCCTTTGATGTTCAGTTTCACATCATAGGGAAAGTACTTCGGTACAAATGGCAGGTCGCTCAAAAGTACTGCTACAAATTCCGCTTTATCCTTGATTTTGAAGGCGTAGTTATTTGCTTTTTCCTCGCCTATAGTAGAACTTGCAGCATCGCGAATGGCTTTTCCGCATAAGGAGCCGGCTCCATGGGCGGGATAAACGATAACGTCATCCGCAAGCTTTCCAAATTTATCATGGACCGTATGGTACATCTGGCCTGCCAGGGTTTTCCGCTGAGCGTCTTTACTGGCGGTGCTTTCCCTCAGGTCTGGTCTGCCAACATCCCCAATCAGTAATGCATCACCTGAAAAAACAGCGATATCTTTACCACTTTGGCTAAGCACTAGCGCAATATGATCCGGTGCATGACCGGGAGTGTCAAGTGCCCGCAAGCTGATCTGATCAGATAACCTGATCGTATTGCTATCCTTTAAAGGAGTAGCGGGATAGCCGGTCCTGGTTAGGCTGCTCGCATAGATTTTTACCCCGAGTTGCTTATGGATCTGCAGGTGTGAACTGGTAAAATCTGCATGGGGGTGGGTCTCAATGACGCCAATGATCCTGCTGTTGTTAGCTTTGGCAAAATCATAGTATTTCTGAGGATTTCTTTCAGGATCAATAAGGATGATCTGGTCATCAACCGAAATTGCGTAGGAGAAATGGGCCAGGCCCTTATCTTTAAACTGTTCGATATGATATGTTTTGTCTTTTTCTATCATTTCACTCATAACTTTATAAGGCGAGAATACTGACAACAGCCCGATCCCTGTCAGGGTTTCAACAAATGTTCTTCTTTTCATCGTGTTTATCTTTAGCTTTATTGAATGACGAAATTGATCTTATCAACTCCGGTATTACCTGTTTTTGGATCGTATGCATAGATAACCAGGCCAAAGTTCCCTTTCTCAGTAACTTTTAAATCGCCTTCAAAGATGTTAGCGGTTTTACTGATACGAAGCGGGATCTCGTTCACTTTAACTCCGTCTTTACTAACGATGGCCTTTACTTCAATGTTGTCTGCGTTCCAGATTCCACCGCTGGTGATTGTACATCCGCACATCATCGTCAGGCTGGCTTTTACCCTGAGGCTTCCTTTCAGGTCGCTCAGTTTCACAAACTCATGGGTTGTAGGAGCCAGTACATCCAGAATAAAGCCGGGGAACTCCAGAATAATTCCTTCTCCGGCAATGTCCTTTCCGGGTATCAGCCAGATCTGTGTGGCAGATCTGATCGCTGCGTTTCTTCGTGTAACCGGGGCTACCACCTCGATATCTACCAAAGTAGGCTCAGTGATGTCTATCCCTGCCTCGAACTTCGCCGTCGTAGCATCTGTGACAGGTAATCCCCTGCGGGCAGAACCGTTCATGATCAGCTCCGTACTGCCCGAAGCGCCTGAAGTAAGGCCTTTTGCCAGGATTTCGCCTGTCTGGTTATTTCGGACCGTGACATAAGCACCTCCGATACCGGTACCGATAAACTTGGCGTCTTTAGCCTGTGCCCTTACGATCAGTTTGGTTTTTTGAGCTTGACTTAGGAGGCAGCAAATGCCCAAACTGAGCGTGAAAATGATTCTTTTGAACATAACGTATAATAAATTTAATGATGAGTAGTGTATTGTGCAACGGACCTGTCATACTTAATGGGATACTGTTTCTCCACCCGGTCCAGCACTGCATAAATGGATTTACCCTGTTCATTTAACCCGGAAATAATGATCCTGGATGAGGAGGGCCTGCTGTAACTCCAAACCAGTTTAGGACGTTCTTTCTCTTCGGGTTTTTTCCTTCCATCAGCCTTTGCCGGGCGCGGATCCCCTTTTCCGGAAGGACCGTCTCCTTCATTCAGCGAAGGTTTGTTTTTATCCTGCAATATAAGTTTTCCGGCTTTAGCGTCAATGGTGTAATACAAAAACCTTCGCCCTCCGGCTATACCGGCCAGTTCGTAGCTTCGATCGATATCCCTGGGCGTTGGCGTACCATTGTTCAGCGATACCGGAAAGGGTTTATTGACTTTGTAGATGAAGGTACTCCACTTCTCGAATACGGCGCTTTGCCACCTGACGGAATCCAGCGGGTCATACGGAAGCACTTTATTGTCCAGCCTGAATTCGGTGACGTTGTAATACCCCTGCGCATTCGGCAATCCGGGAGTGATGGGCTCTTTCAGCTGGCCAACATGGTAGTGGACATCATATCTCAGGATTCCGAACAGTAGCGTGAATACAAAGATCACGGCGTATTTAATGAGATAAGAAGCCTTTTCTTTCCCCCTGGAATTGAACTTCGGATAGTAATATTTAGGGGTCACGTCCTGCTGCAGGATCAGCAGTTTCCATAGATTGGGGATGTAGGGAAGCAGTACAAACAGTGATCCCAGTACGAAAAACGCACTGTATACATGTACACCACCGTCATAAGCGATATTCGCATGGGCAATGTTATACAGCACTCCTGCTACCAGTACGGCCCCCAGGGCAACAGTTCCCCTGAAAAACAGCAGCACCCCGGCAATGATCTCTACAAGCCCCAGTACAATCTCGTACCAGATGGAAACCCCTACGATCTGCCAGTAGATCTTGTAAGTGTTGTAATCCCCGAACCTGGTGTCCAGATTGGAAATGGAAGGATCAGGCATTTGCATAGGATATAACTTCAGGAAGCCAAAAGCGATGATACCGATGGCCAGGCGATAGCGGACAACCACACGGAGCCAGTAATACAGTTCGTTATATGATTTTCGTTTGCTGTTGCGGGCGATGAAAGTCCAGATTGCTGCTCCCGCTAATCCGATCAGCAAGGAAACTCCCCAGGAGGAAAAAGAATATAATCCCCAGCGGCCGCTTTCTGAACGGATGGCATAAAAGTTGGGCCGGTAGCCGGTGAGGCCGTTTAAAAATGCGAAGAATGTCTTGGAGGAGAATAACTTGCTGTACCAGCCTGCTTCAAGCGGGACCAATAACAGGATGAAGAAAAGGAAAGACACCCTGAAGAAGAACTTCTCCCAGGTGCTCCAGGATGCGTTCTGTTGTACAGGTTGCTGAGCTGCCACAGGCGGCGTAACATTAGGCGGAGGTAAAGTTGAAACTGTCATGTTAATCTTTTTAAATAAGGTTGTCAGCTGGCGGCCATATATATGGAGAAGGACGCGCTGTCAAATCAATGGTTATAAAATGGTAACAGGTTTTCTGCGGCCCTTATGCAATAGATATTGCTTGTCCAGTCTGTTCAGGACTATCCTCAGGCTATCCTTCGAGGCTGTTACACCGCTGAGGATGATGGTAGACTGATCCGGGCGGGAGATGCTGAATGTCAGTTTATCCGCCGGTACATTCTTGTTGTACAGGTGAATGGTGCTGTCTTTAACAGTATAGCTGTAGAAAGCTCTTCCACCGTTTCCCTCGGATTCATACCTGCGGGCAAAGTCTTGCTGATACTCCAGTTCCGGGCCATGCAGATTGATCGGGAACCGCTTGTTGGCTCCTATACTGAGCACGTTCCATTTCTCGAAGACTACGTCCTGCCATCTGGTCGAGTCAGTTAGTGAATAGGGGAGCGTGACATTATTGATCCTGAACTCTTTTACGTTGTAAAGGCCATACGCCACTCCCGCCTGATCAGGAAAGGGCCATCTGCTCTTTTGGTCATCCTGATAGGTGATAAAAGCATAAGTTATGGTAAAAAGCAGTACCAGGATTTTGGCAGGCCGCCTGATCTTTTGAATGTTCTGATAGGCAAAAACAGGTTTGAAGCGATCTGCTGTTGATGCTGTTCCTGCCACCAGCAGCTGATAGAGCCTTGGCGTATCATAGGCCAGGAGAAAAGCAGACAGGATGAGCAGGTAAACACTGTAAACATGTTCGCCTAACTGGTAGGCATAATTCACAAGAACGATGTTGATCAGTAATGAAGCTGCGATAGCTGCCCCGACGACGGTTGTCCGGGAGCTGAGTAACAACAGTCCCGCAAGGATTTCGATGGCGCCAAGGGTAGGTTCATAATAGGCAGCAGCGACACCGGTAGACAGGTAGTAGATCTTCCATGGTAAGAAAGATCCGTATGCCGTGTTCAGGTCGCTCAGGGTAGGTGCAGGGATCTGTACCGGGATCAGTTTGATCACCCCGTAACCGATCAGTGCCAATGCCAGGCGGTAACGGATGATCACCCTCAGCCAGTAGTATAACTGGTCGTAGTTCCGCTGCCCGGATTGGTTTTTTTCTGCCAGTGGCCATACCGCTGTGCCGATCAGTGCTGCCACCGCAGCAATACCCCAGCCGGCATAACTGGCAATACCCCAGGATGAGATATGCAGCAGCCTGGGAACATAGTTTGTCAGCTGAAAAAGATCCTGGAAATGGAGATGAAAAACATCAATGGATAATATTCTTGCATAATATGCCGGATCCAGCGGGATGGTCAGGAGCAGCAGAAAGATAAATACAAAACGGAAAACGGTAACCGTGGTGTTGTTCCATTTATCCTGTGCGTGATGGAGGTTGATTTCAGTCATAACGTTGATTTTTTATCATTAAACCAGATTTAGACCTCTTCAGAGGTCCGGGCTTAATAACCCGGATTCTGTTGAAGGTTAGCATCAATTAGTAGTTCTGCATAGGGTACAGGCAGGAGCAGTTTATTGGGATCAGTGATCGCAAGAACCGTAGCGGCGCGTCCGGTTCTTACCAGATCATACCAGCGGTGATCCTCGAAAGCAAACTCCAGGCGGTTCTCATTTTCAATGGCCAGCAGCAGATCTGCTTTGGTGGCGGCGGTGGTAGCCGCAAGACCTGCCCTTGCTCTTACCGCATTTAAGTCGGCCGCAGCACCAACAAGGTCATTGTTCTGTGCTCTGGCTTCTGCCCGGATCAGGTACAGTTCGGCAAGCCTGATCAGAAATGCCGGGTCTGTGCCTGCAGTCCTGTAGTACAGGTTCCCGTAATATCTTGTTACCCCGGAAACTACCAGCGTCTGGATGAGCGAGCTGCGGTTTCCGCCTGTCTGCGGATTGAGCAGTAACGCTGCGACACTGTTTGTGGGCGTTATCCATCCTACACCTCCGTTTGTTGAGGGCTGCCAGTTGTAGGCCTGTGTATTCGTTACGTTGTTGTTGTAGTAAAGTTCAAATATTGATTCTGATGTGTTCGAAGCATTAGCCGCAAAGAACGCGCTATACGGGGCAATCAGGGCATAGTTGGTATCACCAATGATCCTGCTGGCATACAGTTCTGCGTTTGCCCAGTCGGCCTGATACAATGCCAGTCTGGCGTGCAGGGCGTAAGCTGTTTTTTTGGTTGCCCTGATCCTGTTGGTGGTATTTGGCAAAAGGTTTTCTGCATCTGTCAGGTCTTTCAGTACCTGTGCGTAGGTGTCGGCCAGGCTGCTGCGGGAAACTTTTGTCTGGTCTGTTGCCGAAGCCGTAGGCGTAAGGATCAGTTGCACACCGCCCCAGGTCCTTGCCAGATCAAAGTAGGCCAGTGCCCTTAAAAAATAAGCCTCACCTGTCAGCTGGTTTTTCAGGGCTTCAGAAAACGTTGAGGTTGTACCCAATGCAGGCACTTTTGCCAGAACGTTGTTGGCCCTGTTGATCACATTGTAAATGGCAGACCAGGAGGTTTGCAATGCGGCAAGATCTGAGATTACCGCATGATTGCTGAGCTGCTGGTTTACGGTCTGCGAGCCCGAATACTGGATGTTATCCCCGGAGAAGAAGCCGAGGGTCTGGAAAGTATAGCCGTAATACCCGTTTGATTCCAGCTGGTTATATATGCCGCGGACCGCTGTCTGTGCCGAATTGCCGTCAGTAATGGTTTTCTCATCAGAAACCGTGTCCTTAGGATTAACTTCTATAAATTTTTTGCAGGAAACAAACAGCGCTGAGGCCACTGCGATGTTTACTGCCAGCAATATTATCTTTGATGATTTCATGTTCTTGATATTAGGTTTGATAACTAAAAGGTCACGTTTAATCCAAACTGGAAGCCTCTGGGCTGTGGCGGCGTACCAAATGATCCCAGCCCCTGCGCATTTGGATTTGAGGTCACGTTAGACTCCGGATCGCCGGTATATTTGGTGACAAGGAAAAGGTTGGAACCTACAAAGTAAAACCTCACTTTAGCTAGTTTTACGCGTTCTACTACCGACTGTGGCAGGCTGTACCCAAAGGATAAAAGCTTTAGCCTCAGGAACGATGAATTTTCGAGATAACGCGAACTCTGGTCTATCGTATAGTTTGTACCCACAGCGGTCAGTCTTGGAATATCTGTGATATCCCCCGGATTCTGCCATCTGTTTAAAACGTTGCTTGCTACGCCACCGCTGCTTGGGTTCCTTTCCCTGAAATAGCGGTTGAGGTTGAGCGACTTACTGCCCAGCTGGAACGTAAAGAGAAAACTCAGGTCAAAATTGTCATAAGTGAAACTGTTGTTCAAACCTCCGTAAACCTTCGGATAAGCATTGCCCATGATCTTCCTGTTGCTGGCGCTCACGGTTCCGTTTGCTGCCTGGCCTTCAAATACAGGTGCGCCTGTCTGAGGGTCTACGTACAACTGGTTGTACAGCCAGAACGAGTTCATGGAATAACCTTCTTTCATAATTACCCAGTCCCTCGTGTACTGGGTGATCTGTGTTGGGAGCTTTTCTATCCGGTTCTTGTTTCCGGCAAAGTTCAGGCTGCTTTTCCAGGAGAAAGCTTTTGTGAGGATATTGGTAGAGTTAATGCTGACTTCATAACCTTTGTTGCTCAGCTCGCCTTCATTGGCCCAATAGGTAGAGAAACCGGATGAGGACGCAATAGGCTGCTGCAATAATAAACCTGTAGTATTCTTCTGATACACATCGAAACCTAATGATAACCTGTCATTAAACAGGCCGATATCCAAACCGATGTTGGTCTGTGCTGTTTTTTCCCATCTCAGGCTGGAGTTGCCCAGTTGTACCGGCCCGGTTCCGGGAAGAGGGGTGCCTGAAACATCCGCATAGCTGCTTCCTCCGGTCCATAAGCCCCTTGAAGCGAAGTTATCGATACCAGCCTGGTTACCTGTTACACCGTAGGAGGCACGCAGTTTGAATTCCGACAGCCAGTTCACATCCTTCAGGAAAGACTCTCCTTTTAATCTCCATCCGGCAGAGAATGCGGGGAAGTACCCCCATTTGTTGTTGGTACCAAATTTGGAGGAGCCGTCAGTGCGCAGGCTTGCCCCCAGGTAGTACCTGCCTTTGTAATTATAGTCGGCCCTGCCAAAGAAAGAGGCCAGGGAGTACTTGCTCCAAAGCTGTCCTGAAGTGCGGATGGATGCAGAAGAGATATCTACAAAATCATCATTGGCAAAACCGGAGCCCTCTGCGGAAGTCAGTTTAAATAATGTGCTTTGAATGGAATTTCCCGCCAGTAAGGTAAGGTGATGATCGTTCCAGGTGTTCTGGTAGGTCAGGGTTTGTTCATTGATCCAGGTGCTGTTCTGCGTGATCGCTGAAGTGGCATTTCCACCTACAGCCTTACCGATGCTGGTGAGCGTGTTCCAGTACGCAGACTCGTCATAATGATCATAGTCTACACTTACAGAACTTTTGAATCTGAGTCCTTTTGCCAGTTTGGCTTCGGCGTAAAGGCTACCGATGTAACGCAGGCTGACGGTGTTGACATCGTAATTATCCATCAGGATGTAAGTATTGTCGGCCCCTGTTGACGTTCCGTCTTCTGCGTATTTAGGCGTATAGGTTGCCGTACTGATGGCAGAATTCCAGAGGTTAACCGTTGGTCCGTCACCTGTTTTCGCCTGGTTACGGTAACTCCTGGAGATATTGTTGCTCAGTCCGAAACTAATGGTATTGGAAAGGTTCTGGTCATAATTGAATTTGACGCTTGCCCTTGAGAAAGTAGGTACTTTGATCAGCGCTTCCTGCGAGGTATAACCTGCACCAAAGTAGAACTTAGACTTTTCTGAACCGCCCTGAATGGCAAGATTATAGTCCTGAACAGGCCCCCGCTGCAGGATATCGTTGATCCTGTCATAGGTTTGCTGTTCTTCCGGTACCCCCCTTCCTCCCTCAGCTACCGGCCGGAAAGGCCTGTTGGCGAATGTCTGTTTCAGAGCCGGATTATCGGTACCCGAGTTGATCCAGTATTCATTGGCCAGCGTAGCAGTCTCAGGTCCGGAGGCTAATTCCGGTAAGGTAGATTTATCGGCTTCGACCCATCCCAGGGAGGCGTCAAGCGTGATTTTGGTTTTCAGATTAAAGGCCCCGCGTTTGGTGGTAACGAGTACAACTCCATTGGCGCCCCTTGATCCATAGATAGCTGTTGCGGAAGCATCCTTTAATACCTCGATGCTTTCGATATCTGAAGGATTGATGTCTGCCAGGGGAGAGGTAGTCCGCCCTCCGAGGTTGGAGGTCTGCAGACTGGAATTGTTTAAGAATACCCCATCTACGATGTACAGCGGATCGCTGCTGGAATTGATAGATGTAGTACCGCGTACACGCACAAAGATGCCTTCTCCGGGCACGCCGGAGTTGGTGCTGATCTGAACACCGGCAGCCTTGCCCTGCAGCTGTCCGTCAAAGCTTGCAACCGGTGTTTTATTTACTTCTGAGGCAGAAATCTTGGAGATGGAGCCGGTTACATCAGCCTTTTTCTGGGTGCCATAACCTACGATGATCACATCGCCCAGCTGGCCCACAGCTGATTTGAGTTCAATTGTTACGGGACTGCCGTCTACCCTGACTTCCTTGTTTTCAAATCCTATATAACTGATCTGTAGGGTGTAAGGGAACTTCTGCCCTGTCTGAAAGTTGAAGTCGCCCTCGGAATTTGTAGCAACGGTGTGTGTGGTTCCCTTAATGCGGACTACAGCGCCGCTGATCGGTTTGCGCTGGTCACTGTCTATGACCTTACCAAACAGTTTGGAGTTGATGACTGGTGCAGTCTGTTGGGCGATGAGGCGGGAAGGCAAAATAAACAACAGAAAGAGCGCTGTAATTGATAAAATGCGGGATTTTTTGTAATATAAGTGATGGTCATGGAGAAATATTTCCATACATTTAAGATGTTTTATGATGAATACTTAATCGTTGTAGAACAGAAAATGAAGGTCAGTTAGTGATTGGCGTTACGCTGATCTTTCATTGCTACACCGGCAAGGCTTCCTTGCCGGTGTTATTATTTGGGCTCGGCTTATTTCATTTTTGATAATTACGGTTATTAATGACATGGTTACTCATTCACGGCTCATTCTCATAAGGCATGCGTACTAAAAATCAGGATGGATAGGTAATAGGATCGGTTAACAACAACAATAGGAGAAACCTCTGGAGATTGTTAAGCTGCGTCCAGTATAAGGTTTTTCATGGCAGATCATTTTTGCTGAAGCGATCATGAGATGGGTGTTTGTAACGCAAATATAGAATAAAAATTATAATCTACTAAATTTATAGACTAATTTCTAAATTGAGCCGTTTAACTGCTGCTAAAAGAATTTAGAAATATTTGCTAACCCATGCAACATTTTCGGCCTAAGCGCGACTTGAAGATAGAAACGTAATTAAAACTAAAAATTAATCGCCCGGTATTGCAGTTCAAAGAAAAGATAACTGATCAGGAATTGATTGAGATGTGCCTGAAAGGCAGGGACCTCGGCTATACAGGCTTGTACAACCGGTATGCAAGAGGAGCCTATAACTCCATCAGCCGTATTGTTTCCCATACGGCAGAAGCGGAAGACATTCTCCAGGATACCTTTTGCCTGATCTTTGCCGACCTGAAGAAACTGCAGGAGGTAGTCAGCTTTGAGGCCTGGGTGAAACGTATCGCAATCAACCGTTCGATCTCTCATTTGCGAAAGAAAAAGATAACCTTCACTGACCTGGGAAGTACGGAGATCGCAGATGAGGCAGCACTGTCAGCCGGGGAAAATGAAATTTTTGATTGTAAGGTGGAGGATGTGAGGAAGAGCATTGAGGAGCTCCCCCCCGGGTACCGGACTATCGTAAATCTGTACCTGTTTGAGCAGATGTCGCAGGAGGAGATTGCAGGGGTTTTAGGGATTTCCCACAGTACGGTAAGGACACAATACCACAGGGCAAAAAACAAAATATTGTTAGCACTAAAAGACAAGAGTTATTATGAATGATCCGATAAAAGATTTCGTGGAACAGCACAGGGAGGAATTTGATCATCTCGAAGCACCTGTTTTAAAACTCGGTCAGCTGAAGGCACAGTTGCAGCATATTCCTGAAGTGCGGAAAAGAAATTTTCGCATTCCTGATGTAAACAGGTGGCTGGCTGCTGCTATTATACTGATGATGCTGTGCACCTGGTTGTTTTTTCATAACAGTGATCAGGAAAAGCCGCAGGTTCAGCTTGCCCAACAGCAAACAAAGGCCGCTGCGGATAAGGTGCCGGATGCCGGGAACCAAACGGTAAAAGACAATAGTGTGTTCAAAGAAAAACATGCGGGGACGCCTTTGACGGCTGGTACTCAGGTGACAGGCAGCAGCCTGCCTCAGGCCCGGCAGGAAGTGAATCCGGCTGATCAAAAGGTAAATCCGGCTGTGCGGAAAGCGGCTCAGGTTAGTGCGCCGGATCTGTATGCAGGACTGAAAGACAGTACGTCTGCAAGTTCAAGACTGCTTGCCATACTCGAAATAGAGAAAACAGGCAGGGTAAATAACCGGGTCCTGGATATGCTTGCCTCGACGCTGAACAACGACCGGAGCACCAACGTGAGACTTGCCGCATTGAGCCTCATGGAAAGATACAGCGACGATAGCCATGTTTCCTCTTTACTGGTCAGTTCCCTGGATAAGCAGGAGGATCCCATAGTACAACTGGGCCTGCTGAGCTTTTTAGGGAAAATGAAAAATGTTAAAATTGATGATAAACTTCAGTCGCTGGCCAGCGCCCCGGATACCTTTGAGGCGGTCAGGGATGAAGCCTACAGCATCTTACTCAGTCAAAACAAATTGTAAAAAATTCAAAAAAAAGAAATATGAAAATGAAATTTATACTACTGCTTTCCATGGTATCCATTGCCATGTCCGTATCTGCCCAGAAAGAATACAAGCTGGCCAAAAGCTCGGGGCGCCTTAACCTTAATATCGCGGGCGCCATTGTTGAGGGATATGCCGGTAATGAAATCATCTTTTCTGCGCCACAATCTGAAAATGAAGTGGTGGACGAGCGTGCAAAAGGGCTTCGGGCCATCAACGGTTCCGGATTTACGGATAATACCGGTCTCGGAATTGATGTTACCGTAAAAGGAGATGAAATCAATGTGAATGCTGTTTCTAAGGATACAAAAGCCGTAATGACGATCAAAATACCACAAAATATCAAAGTATCCTTTACCAATACGAGCAACATATACCAGTCAGAGATCATTCTGAAAAACATGAAGAATGAAATCGGGGTTTCAACCAGTTTCAACAAAATCAAACTGGAAAATAACACGGGGCCAATGAGCATCAAAACCCTTTACGGGTCGGTAGATGCGGCTTTCTCAGGCGATATCAAAGGCCCGGTCTCGATTGTTTCTGTGTATGGATATGTTGATGTTTCTGTTCCGTCCACTACCAAAGCCAACGTTGAGCTGTCTACCAGCTATGGAAAGTTATATGCTGCCGATGGCCTGAAGATTTCACTGGAAAAGAATAATAATGAAAAAGCAGAACCCGGTGTCACAGAGCTCTCCAACTCCAACACCTCAAACAATGATAATAGTATAACGACGATAACGATCAACAATAATGCTTCCGGTCACAACTCCGAAATTATCAAAGGAAAAATCAATGGCGGAGGCGCAGACCTGATCCTGAAATCGAACTACAAAAACGTCTATCTAAGAGAAAAATAGTCAAAACGGCAGCTTCTTAATCAATCCTTATGAAATCAATATTTTTATGGCTTTTTATAGCCATAGGGCCATGCTTTGCCCTTGCTCAGACAAAAATTAACAAGTCTTACCCGGTAACCGGGAGGCAGACGGTCGATCTTCATTTTGACTATCCCAGGGTTGTCCGCATCAGCACCTGGGAGGGGCGCGAAATTGTTGTAGAGGCAACGGTGAAAATCGATAACGGAGAATTCGACCGCGCTTTTACACTTGCAGAAAACACCTCGGAGGGCAAAATTTCCATCTCGAATAAACTGGATATGGACCTGATCCCAAACAGTTATTACGTGGGCGATAAGGGAAGCAGAATAAAGTTCAATACAAAACAGGAGCTGGATGCATATATGGCTAAAAATGGTGGAGTGACATATTCCAGCTATCAGCAGAAGGATATTGATATCACCATTGACATTAAAGTGCCAACTGGCGTCAGCACAGTATTAACGTCTGTTTACGGGATCGTGGAAGTCCGGAATTTCAATGGCCCCATCAATGTGGATGCAAAATACGGGGGTGTAGACGCAAGCCTAACAGAAAAAGCAATAGGCAGGCTCCAGCTCACTAACCGGTATGGGAAGATATACACAAACCTCAACCTGCAGCCAACAGAAAGGATAGAAAAGAACTTTTTCACCTCCATCACTGCATTGCCGGGAAAGGGCCCTGCTTATGATTTCAGTTCATCTTACGGCAACATTTACCTGCGCAGTTCCATCAAATAAACCAAAGGATAGTGTTGTTTCTAGACCACCATTACTGCTTAGGATGGTGTGTTCAGGTTTGCAGAACTTCTCTGCAATGTCATGTAATCGTTACTAAAAGGGTGTATTTTCGAACGAATAATAATTAAGTATACTCTTTTTGTAGATTTTATTCTTCTACATTTGTGCAGTATTTAAAGACGATCGAATGAAACTTATAAAGTTGCTGTTATGTGCCTGCATTGTGAATTGTACAACTCTTGTTTATGGTCAGCAGAAAGCTGAGCGGCCAAATGTTGTATTTATTTTAGCAGATGACCTGGGTTACGGTGATGTGGGGGCTTACGGCCAGAAACTGATACTTACTCCAAATATTGACCAGCTGGCCAGAGAAGGCGTCAGGTTTACTGATTTTTATGCTGGTGCACCAGTATGTTCGCCGTCAAGGGGATCTTTGTTAACAGGGCTTAATACCGGGCATGCAACTATCCGGGGAAATAATACTATAACTGGTGGCATCGCCGGTAAGAAGGGCAAGACGACAGTAAACAGGACAAACTTAAGCCCTCAGGATTATACTATTGGAAGTTTGATGCATGACGCCGGATATACTACTTCATTGGTAGGGAAGTGGCACGTGGACGGTTATGATACACTGGCCACACCTTTACAGCATGGGTTCGATAAATTTTCCGGCTGGCTTGTCAGTTATCCGGAAACATATGCCAGCACATACTGGCCTGAAAAACGTTACATTGATGGTAAACTGGTTACAATCGATGAAAACGTAAAAGGTAAGAGAGGGTATTATGAGACCAATTTGTGTACTGATGAGGCCATTCAATTCCTTTCCACACAAAAGGATGCCAGCAAACCATTTTTCCTGATGTTAAATTTCAACAATCCTCATTCGCCACTGGATGTACCTGATCAGGCTATTTATGCGAATAAAGACTGGCCTGAAGATATGAAAACATATGCTGCCATGGTTTATTACATGGATCAGTCGGTAGCCAAAGTGAAAGATTATCTCATTAAAAGTGGCCTGTCAAAAAATACAATCGTATTTTTTGCATCAGATAATGGCCCCAGATCTGAACCTACACCTTCGTTAACTGCGGTTTCAAATTTTTTCGATTCAAACGGCCTTTTGAAAGGGCATAAAAGAGATATGTATGATGGCGGAATCCGGGTGCCCCTTATTGTATGGTCCCCATACCTGAAAAAAATGCCCAAGACATCAGGTGTTCCTGGATATTTTGCAGACATCATGCCTACTTTTGCTGAGATTGCAGGGAAAGAGTTAGACCATAAAACCGACGGTGCAAGTCTTTATTCCGCTATCAAAGGAATGAAACCTGCCGGTAAGGACAGGTTCCTGTACTGGGAGTTTTTTGAGAATGGTTTTGAACAGGCCGTTCGTTACGGGAAATGGAAAGCAGTGGTACGCAAAAGTAAACTGGAACTTTATAACCTGCAGGATGACATTGGTGAAAAAAATGATATAGCCAGCCTGCATCCGGATGTTGTCAAACAAATAGAAACTTATCTCCTTACGGCAAGAACAGATTCTCCCTACTGGCCTGTAAGGTAAAAGAAGGTTCAGGTGCTGATTATTACTATGCGTTGCACCAATCCTATATCAGAATGTAATGTTCCTTCTGATGCGGCTGAGTGATTGCTGAGTGATGCCCAGATAGGAGGCGACATCTCCAAGTGGTACCCGTAAAACAATGTCTGGCTGCTCAGAAATAAATTTAAGATACCTGGTGGTTGCCTCTTCTCCCATCAGGTGGTTACGGGTCTTGATCTTATCCATCAGCGCCCTCCGGGTGATGCCTTCTATGAGTTCTTTAAAATAGGGCAACTTTTTATACAGCTCATTCAGTCTTTGCTTTGAAAATACGAACACTTCGGCATCGGTTGCGGCAACGATACTTTCATGGGAGATCACCTCATCATTGAAGCTGTACAGAATGGTGCAGAACTTGTTTTCTTTGATAAAAAATTGGATCACATCATTGCCTTTATCATTCACGGAAACAATTTTCAAAACGCCGCGGGTAACGAAGAAGAGTTCTTTTGCTGTTCTTCCCTCATTCAGGAGGACTTCACCCATTGCAGCCTGCCGAATCTTTATATAGGGGCTGATGATATCAAAATCAGTCTGGGGCATATCCCTGAATAGTTGCAGGAATTGATACAATATGTTTGTGTCTTCTTTCATTTTAGGTTCGATAGGTGTTTTTGTCAACTTACAACCTGTATTCCGGGATAAAATAATTTCAAAAATAGGAAATAAATAATATTTGTGCCTGAAAATACAATTATAGATGTCTTCATGCGAGTTCCAAAGATCAGGGCAGAAATATTATTCAGTAACGGCGCTGATTTTTCTTTTATACTGCAATTTTCTCAGTTACCGACAATTTAAATTACTTTTTAATGACGCTTTAAGAATGAATTAATAGTTTTCTTTGCGCTTAATTAGACTCATTTTAAATAGATGTATATATATGAATAAACAATTACCATTAATTTCCGGAGATCTTAGTACTGATAAGTTGCTGACCATCAGAGGTAAAAATTTTCTGTTGTCGATGAGCATGTGCTGTATGATATTCTTTTCCCAGTTAATTCACGCACAGTCAAAGTCATCTGGCGAGATAACAGGCACAGTTACCACAATTGAAGGTGATCCCGGGCAGGGACTGACTGTTAAGCTAAAGGAACTGAATAAAACTACCAAAACCAATTCTGCAGGTGGTTTCGACTTTAGAAAATTGCCATTTGGCCGATATACAATTCAGGTCATAGTGGTAGGGTCTAAAACCACTACCGCTAATGCAGAGATCAGTGAAAGCAGTCCTTCTGCAACATTATCCATTAAAATCAATTCATCCATTCAGGACCTCGATGAGGTCACCATCAGGACAGGAGGGAACCGTTTTGCCAAGAAGGAAAGTGAAGACGTATCCAAGATGCCGCTGAAGAATATCGAAAATGCCCAGGTATATACCATTGTGAGCAAGGAATTGATGAAGGAACAAGTTGTTACTGATTATAACAGTGCCTTTAAAAATGTTCCCGGCGCAGGTATAGCGGAGGTACGTAACCAGGGACGGACAACATCCATGTCCCGGGGGTTTCCCACTCCGCAGGTGGTAAGGAACGGCGTAGGCAGTTTTACTTATACAACGGTTGACCCTGCCAATCTGGAACGTATAGAGGTTATCAAAGGTCCATCTGCTACACTCTTTGGCAGTACGCTATCATCATTTGGAGGGTTGTTTAACCGTGTTACAAAAAAACCTTTTGATACCTTTAAAGGAGAGATATCCTACTCAGGCGGGGGCTTTGACTTAAACCGCCTGACAGCCGACGTGAATACCCCTGTAAACGAAGATAAAACAGCTCTTTTGAGGATAAATACCGCTTTTCATAGCGAAAGGAGTTTTCAGGATGCTGGTTTCAGCAAAAACTTTCTGATTGCGCCAAGCTTTTCATATGCCATCAATGACAGGCTCAGCCTGCTGATTGATATAGAACTGAGTAACTATAAAGCTACTTCGCCAACACGGCTTACTCCTTTTATCGGAGGGAAAGCTACAAGTATCGAAGAAATGGATATCCCCTATAAACTATCCTTCGCCAATAATACCGTCAATTACACCAGCCAGCAGTATAACATATTTACACAGCTGAAATACAAAATCTCAGATACATGGAAATCGCAGACTGTGATATCCAGAACGCGGTCTTCATCTGACGGGTATGTTGTTTCACTTGCTGCCACCTCTGATACAAAACTGAGGCAGCAGGTCATCTACCAGGAATCTCCCTTTTACGGAACGGACATCCAGCAGAACTTTATTGGTGATTTTAAAATAGGAAGCCTTAGGAACAGGGTAGTGGCGGGAGCAGACTTTTACAGCCTTCGCGCTACCAGGAATGATGCTACAGTAAACATGCCGGCCCTGGACTTCAGAAAACCCGGCGATGCCTATAATAACTTCAATGTAGATAAAGTGGCTCCCTTGTTTACCACGGCAAAATTTGTAAATTTTGTATCTAACAATGAGAACACCTATAGCTCTTATGTTTCTGATGTCCTGAATGTTACTGACAGGTTACTGGTAAGCGGCGGACTGCGTTTAGACAGGTATTTGAATAAGGGAACTTATTACCCCAGCGTTGATTCTACTGCCGGCAAATTTAACCAGACGGCATTGTCGCCAAGATTCGGTGCCGTATACCAGGTCATGAAGGATAAAATCTCCGTGTTTGGTAACTACATGAACAGTTTCAGTAATGCCTCTGGTTCAGACTTTAACGGGAATACCTTTAAGCCAAACCAGGCTAACCAGCTGGAAGGGGGTGTTAAGTTTGACCTGGATAAGGTCACCGCTACCCTTAGCTATTATGACATCAAAGTTACCAATACCACACGTGATGATCCTGACCACGCTGGTTTCTCTATCCAGGACGGAACACAGCTGAGCAAGGGGTTTGAAGCGGAAGTCATCTCTAATCCTTTTCCGGGACTGAATATTGTGGCCGGTTATACCTATAACGACAGTAAGTATACCAAAGCAAATGCAAGTGTGCAGGGATTACGCCCTGCTACTGCAGGTTCTCCAAGAACAGCAAACCTGTGGCTGAGTTACAGGCTGATCAAAGGTCCTGCTCAGGGATTAGGCATAGGTTTCGGCGGAATTTACGGGAGTGAATACTATCAGACCAATACCACCACTTTCAAGTTTACCATTCCGTCCTATACAGTGCTTGATGCCTCTGTATTTTATGATCAGCCCAGGTACAGGATCGGTGTTAAAGTGGACAACCTGACCAACGAAAAATATTGGTCTTTCAGGCTTGCTGCTCAAAACCCAACAAGGGCGACAGGAAATGTGACTTTTAAATTTTAAACGATCACCTCATATGAGGTTCCCGTTCCGGGTAAAAGCCCTTTCTGCACAAATGTGGGAAGGGCTTTTGTTTGCTGGTTATTCAGCGGAGGGGCCACTGCCAGATTTAAATACTATTTTCCTGAGCTGGATGAGCCCGTTGGTCAATCTTTTCTTTTTGTTCAATATTGGGATGCTCAATACGGCCAGCAGGGCAATAGAAGCAGAGATACCAAGTGCGCCCCCGTAGCCATTAAAAAATTTACTGGTGTTGAGATAGATTAAGCAGAAAATAACACCGGCGGTCCCTATCAAAAGGTAATTGGATAATAACCTGACAGATACCATCCCTATGAAAGAAGCGCCAATAAACACAATTGGAATATTTTTCACCAGGTAGCTATTCATCGAATGCGAAAAAAAATAAAAACAAAGGCCAACTATGAGTGAAAGAACGGCAGATGAACGCACCGGCCCTTGTTTTAAATCTTCGTTGACATAAAATGTAAGCACTGCGCTTAAGAAGCCCGTGATCAGTAGAACGCCGAGATTAAACATAGGAAGAGATCAGAAAATACAGGAATGACGTAATGGCCACGCCCGCAAAAGCGAGTGTACCCAGCTTGCCGCCTACACCGGCAAAGAGGTTTTTAGAAAGAAAGAGAAGGATGGCCGTGAAGAAACTGGCAGTAATGATAAACAGAAGGCCGGAGGCCACATGTTCACTTGACATCCCAATAAATGCACCGCAATAGATAGCAGCAGGCAGTTGCTGAAGGTAATGTGAATGTTTCTTCAGGTTTGGAATGAATGAACCCAAACTGCCAACACTGGCAGCAGATATTACAGGGCCTAATTTTAAAAAATGATTGAGATAAAAAGATGCCAGTGCACCGGCGGGTATCCACAGTACCACTAATATATGTTCGTATGCATGATCTTTATGATGGATCTGACCTCTTAAGGTAGTGACCAGAACTAGTGTACAGAGCACTATCATTAATGCCACTACACCCAGTGACCCGGCATTCTCTTTGAAAATTGCAAATAAAAAGATGACCTGCATAATTAACAAAAAGACGATGAAAAAACTTCTTGTGTATTTATTCAGGTTCATGTAATTTAATTTTTTGCAAGGCTAATTACCACTTTTCCAACCGTTCTGCCGCTTTCCAGTTGTTCGTGAGCTTTATCCATCTCCTCAAAACCGAAAGTTTCTGAGACGTGCGTTTTGACTATACCTTGTTGCAGATAGTCTGCAATGACCTGCATATCCCTGCCGTTTGAGGCAACTTTAAAGGTGTAGCCATTGATACCTTTAGCTTTCGATTTTTCAACCACGGAATCGTTTAACCCTGAGGGGATACTGATGAGGATGCCTCCCTGTCTGACCACATTGAGGGAACGGTCTATATTGTCGCCGCCAATGGTATCCAGTACAATATCAAAATCTTTGGCATGTTCTTCAAGCTGGGCAGTATGGTAATCTATATGTTCGTCTGCACCCATTCCAAGGACAAAGTCTTTGTTTTTGGCTGACGACGTACCTGCTACATATGCGCCGAAATGTTTTGCAATCTGCACCGCAAAATGGCCTACACCACCTGCAGCTGCATGTATCAATATTTTTTGTCCGGCCTGTATGCGGGCGACATTCACCAGCGACTGGTAGGCGGTGAGTGCAGCAAGTGTTGCGGCGGCAGCTTCCTCATGAGATATTTCTCCGGGTTTCAGTGCCAGATGTGTGGCCGGTGAAGCTACAAATTCAGCATAGCCCTTTCCATGACCGGGAAAATTGACCATTCCAAATACCTCATCGCCAATGTCAAACAAATCCGATTTTGATTGGGAAACAACGCCGGAGACATCCCAGCCAAGTATAATAGGATGATCCTCCTGGATTGCGCCGTACTGGCCTTTACCCTTACGGGTCTTGATGTCAACAGGGTTAATACTGATCGCCTTCACCTGAATTAATACCTCTCCATTTTCAATATCCGGAACAGGGATCTCCCTGATCTGCAACTCAGCGGTTCCGCCTACCTGTTCTATAATAATTGCTTTCATTAGCATATAATTGTCCTTTATAGATCATGAAACTGGCATGATCTATTTTTACCGTTAGTGAGCAGCAAGATCATGATAATTCATTTGCTTTTGATAAAGCAAAAATATACACTATTTCTTTGCAACCCTGTAAAATCTTCCGCTATCTGTTACTGCATATAACGCGCCGTCTTTACCAACAGCAAGGGCACGGAAACGCTCACCTTCATCTTTCAGCAATCTTTCTTCACCGACAACCCTGTTGTTTTTAATGACCAGCCTGGCGATGTGCATACTGCTGAGACCGCCCACAAACAGATTTCCTTTCCATTCGGGGATCACATTACTGTTATAAAAAACAATTCCTGAAGGTGAAACTACAGGATCCCAGTAATAAACAGGTTGTTCCACGCCTTCTTTTTGCTGGATACCTGCTCCAACTTTTTCTCCGCTGTATTCTATGCCATAAGTAACAACAGGCCATCCATAATTTTTTCCGGGACGGATGATATTGATCTCGTCTCCGCCTCTTGGCCCGAATTCTGCTTCCCACAATTCGCCCGTTGCAGGGTTCATTGCCAATCCTTCAGGGCTGCGGAAACCATAAGCATAGATTTCCGGTCTCGCATTTGGTGTTTTGGCGAAAGGGCCACCCGGTACCGGTTTTCCGTTTTTCGTGATATGAATAAGTTTTCCGATTGCCGCATCCAGTGCCTGTGCTTTCATACGGATGTCTGATCCTGAGCGTTCACCTGTAGTAACAAAAAGGTTCCCGCTCTTGTCAAATACGATCCGGGAGCCGAACTGCAGGCTTCCCTTATAAGCCGGAGTAGCGCGGTAGATCACCTGGATATTTTCGATTTTACTTTCATCTGCCGATAATTTGCCTTTGGCAATGGCCAGTAAACTGCCGCCGGATACCTGCTCTGAGTAATCCCAGTAGACCATCCTGTTTGTGGCAAACTGCGGATCAATGTTTACATCGAGCAGGCCCCCCTGTCCGTCTGGCACAACTGCAGGCAATCCTGTTATTTGTTTTACTATTTTTCCTGCAGGTGTTACAATACACATGGTACCCAGCTTCTGAGAGATCAAAAAGCGTCCGTCAGGCAACAGACAGATCCCCCATGGGTGCTCTAAACCTTTACTTAAAAGGCTGACACTGATGGGCGTTTTTGTTTTTACACCGGCAATGCGTGTTTGTCCGGCAAATGCAGGCTTATATTTTGAATTGGCCGGCTGCGTTTCTACAGGCGGATAAGTACCTCCACCGGCATTATTTTTTACAGCCTGCGCATAACTGCCGCTAAAGGCAAATATTGAAGAGAGAAGAGCAACACAAAGAGCCGAAGCTTTTTTACTGGTAGATTGCATCATGATTTTAAATGTTGAATAAATTATATAGTTAAATCTACAGCTTTTTTTATCTCTGAATGAAATAGTGCTAACGCTTATTTTGGTAAAATATCTGAAACATGAGTTAAGCCGCCATACGGAAGCAACAGCAGAAGTTACGCTGTAAGACAGAATACGGGTAAGTATATTTAATTATTTGAATAAAGCATATATTCGTTGTTATTTTATTCTTATGGTTAAGTATACATTCCGGACAACCGCATTATTCATATGCCTGTTAGTGGTCAGCCTTGTGGCATCTGCTCAAAAAATAAGGGAACCTCAAAATACACCTTCTGAATGGTCTAAACCCTATCCGCCTTTTCAAATTGCCGGGAACCTGTATTATGTGGGTACTTATGACCTGGCCTGCTATCTTGTTGCCACGCAGCAGGGTAACATCCTGATCAATACCGGACTGGCAAGCTCGGCCGCCATCATCAGGGCTAACGTTGAAACTTTGGGATTCAAATTTGCGGATACCAAAATCCTGCTGACCACACAGGCTCATTACGATCACACGGGGGCAATGGCGGCAATTAAAAAAATGACGGGTGCTAAAATGATGGTGGATGAAAAAGATGCCGCTGTATTGGCAGATGGTGGTCAGTCGGATTATGCATTAGGCGGAAATGGCAGCACTTATAAACCGGTGAAGGCGGACCGTCTGTTGCAGAACGGCGACACTATCAGTTTAGGCAATATGCGGCTGGTAATGCTTCATCACCCGGGGCATACCAAAGGCTCCTGCAGCTTTCTGTTTGATGTTAAAGATGAACAGAGGTCTTATCGGGTGCTGATCGCCAATATGCCTAGTATTGTCACAGAGAAAAACTTCTCCGAAATACCGGACTACCCCGATATTGCAAAAGATTATGCGTATACGCTGGATGCCATGAAAAAACTATCGTTTGATATCTGGCTGTCCTCTCATGCGAGCCAGTTCAGTCTGCATGCGAAACATCAGCCGGGCAGCGGCTATAATCCTAAGGCTTTTATTGATAGAAAAGGATATGACGCAGTACTTGCCGACTTACAAAACAAATTTTCGGAAAAGGTGGCGGAAAAACATCCGTAGCTGATTACGGCCAGTTTGACGCCGTAAAATAATTCAGACGATGTAATATTAAACTTTTTATTAAGTTATTTATGGTGATGTTCTTCACTGATCCGGGGAGGTGATATTGGGAATCAATAGGATCAAACATGATAACTTATTTAGAAACGACTATATGAACGAAAGGGTAATAGGAATTATCGGTGCAATGCATGAGGAAATTAACAGCATTCTGCAGCTCATGGCTGATGTAAAAGAGTCTTCTTATGGAAGGAGAACTTATTATTCCGGAACGATAAATGGGCTGAAGACTATTCTGGTTTTTTCAAGATGGGGGAAAGTTGCCGCCGGAACTACGGTGACAAGTTTAATCCTTAAATTTAACATCACAGACCTGATATTTATTGGAGTTGCCGGTGCAATTGGCCATCAGTTAAGAATTGGAGATATTGTCATTGCGGAACGGCTGGTTCAGCATGATATGGATGCCAGGCCTTTAATGGACCGCTATGAGATACCACTGCTTGGTATTACCTATTTTGAACCTGATTCAAATCTGGTGGCTCTTGCCGAAAAAGCCATCCACACCACATTGGATAACCAAAACCAGGCTTTTATTGATCAGGATAAAAAGGAGGAGTTTCTGTTAACCAGCCCTAAAGTATATAAAGGCACAATTGCAAGTGGTGATCAGTTCTTTGCCAGACAGGCTGACAAAGATACCTTGCTTTCGAATTTGCCTGATACCCTGTGCGTAGAGATGGAAGGTGCATCAGTTGCCCAGGTCTGTTATGAATACGAAGTTCCGTTTGTAGTGATCAGGATCATTTCAGATGAGGCGAATGAAAATTCTGCGATTAATTTCGTAGATTTTATTGTTTATGTGTCCAGTAAGTACTCACATGAAATTATCAAAAACATATTTTCATTGTTATAAATTCCGCCAGTCAACCCCTGCGGGGACTTAAATCCTAAACAATAATGCTGTTTCAAACTATTAATTAACCAATTACGGGTAGTTTGTTAACCGGCTGTGACTTATGTTTGTGGCAACTAATTAATATTGTTTTGCTAAAAATTTTTTAAATCATGAAAGGCGTAAGGGTATTTCGCTGTTCGCGTGTCTTAAAACTATTTTGCAGCATATATTAATTTTGAACATAATCCACATTCATGATAAAAACGCTTTACACCTGTTTATTTGTCTTTTTTTGCCTGTTTTCATCGGCCTTTGCCCAACAAAAATTTACCATCAGCGGAACCGTCAGGGACGCTGCCACCGGGGAAACCCTGATTGGCGCTACCATAAAAATACAGGGAGCGGCGCAATCTTTTGGCACCTCAAGCAATGCCTACGGCTTTTATTCGCTTTCAGGCACCGGTGGTGAATACAACCTTGTGGTCAGTTATACCGGTTATGCACCTTTTACAAAAAAGATTTCCCTTACCGCGGCGTTAAAGCTGAATATAGAACTTGGTACAGACAAGGCGGCGTTACAGGAAGTTGTGATCACTTCCAGCAACCGCAAAAATGAGAATGTCCGCAGTCCGCAGATGGGTTTGGATAAGCTGGATATGAAATCCTTAGACAACCTGCCGGTTTTATTTGGTGAGAAGGATGTTCTGAAAACCATCCAGTTACTGCCCGGAGTGAAATCAGGTGGCGAGGGAAATACCGGTTTTTTTGTGAGGGGCGGTGCAGCCGATCAGAACCTGATCCTGCTGGACGAGGCTACGGTATACAATTCGTCACACCTGCTGGGCTTTTTCTCTACATTTAACGGAGATGCCATTAAGGATGTGAGTCTTTATAAAGGAGGTATGCCAGCCCAATATGGCGGCCGCTTGTCTTCTGTTCTCGATGTGAAAATGCAGGACGGCAATAATAAAGAATTTGGTGTGGAAGGTGGCATAGGACTGATTGCCTCCCGTATAAAAGTAGAAGGCCCCATCGTAAAGGACAGGGGATCATTTATGGTCAGCGCGAGAAGAACTTATATTGACCTGTTGTTAAAGGCTTCCTCAGATTCTTCGTTAAACAGCAATACACTGAATTTTTATGATATCAATGCCAAGTTAAACTATAAGTTTGATGATAAAAATACGCTGTTTGTATCTGGTTATTTTGGTCAGGATAACATTGGGATCAAAGATCTTTTTGCCAATGACTGGGGTAACACCACTGCCACCGTTCGTTTAAACCATGTTTTTAACGATAAGCTGTTTTCGAATACCTCTTTCATTTTCAATAAATACCATTATGCCATTGAATTACTGGATGCCGATAACAATGCACGTTTAACCTCTCTCATCCAGGATTTTAATCTGAAAGAAGACCTGCAGTATTACAGCAACAAACATGTGATCCGGTTTGGGGTTCAGGCTACACATCACCGGATTGCGCCTTCAGATATTACTTCTTCCGGCAGTTCCAGTTTTAATCCTCTCGCAGTAGAGAACAGATATGGATTAGAGCTTGCAGGATATGTATCAGATGAATGGAAGCTGACAGATCAGTTAAATATATTGTATGGAGTTAGGGTAAGTTCTTTCTCTCTGCTCGGCCCGGGTACCTTTAACACGTATGACGATGCGGGTGAAATTGCGTCTTCATCAACCAGCGGGAGCGGAAAGTTTGTGAAGACCTATATCTATCCTGAACCGCGTTTTTCAGCTAGTTACAGTCTGAACGATGAGAACTCTGTAAAGGCATCCTATAACCGTAATACCCAGAATATTCATATCCTTACCAATGCCAGCACGGGGTCACCTACTGACCAGTATGTGATGAGCAGCAACAATATCAAGCCCGAACTGGCTGACCAGGTGGCGATGGGTTATTTCAGGAACAGCAAGGATAATTCATTTGAGATATCAGGAGAGATCTATTACAAATGGCTGCAGAACCAGATTGACTACAGGGACGGGGCAGAGCTGACCGCCAATGCCGATGTAGAATCTGAATTGTTATATGGTAAAGGCCGTGCTTATGGGCTTGAGCTGTATGCGAAAAAGACAAAAGGCAAATTAACAGGATGGATAAGTTATACGCTGTCAAAAACCGAACGCAAATTCGATGGAATAAACGATGGCACTTATTTCCCCGCAAGGCAGGACAGGACACATGACCTGTCTTTGGTAGGGATTTATAATTTCAGCCCGCGCTGGACTTTTTCGGCCAATTACATCTACAGCACAGGAAATGCGGTGACCTATCCGGCAGGGAAATATAACGTTGGCGGACTGACTACCTATTATTATACCGACCGCAATGCCAACCGGATGCCTTACACCGCCAGACTGGACGTCAGCGCAACGCTGAAAGCAAAGGAAACCAAAAAGTACCAGTCCAGCTGGAGCTTTGGTTTATACAATGCACTTAACCGTAAAAATCCGTATTCGATACAATTCAGGGATAAAAAGAACGATCCCACACAAACTGAAGCTGTACAAACAAGCCTGTTCGGTATCATCCCGTCTGTAACCTATAACTTTAAATTTTAAAAGCCATGCTAAAATATAAATACATACAATACTGCCTGTTTGCTATCGGCACGGTACTGAGTTTCGCATCCTGCGAAAAAGTGATCGATGTAAAGCTGAATACCTCTGCCAGTCAGGTAGTGATTGAAGGCGAAATTACCGATCAGGCAGGTCCGCAGACCATAACGATCAGCCAATCGGTACCCTATACCAACAGTAACCAATATCCGCCGGTAACGGGGGCACAGGTACTTGTAACGGATGACGATAACCATTCCTGGACTTTTACGGAGACCAAACCGGGAACCTATACTTTTGCTTCCCTGAAGGGCGAAACAGGACATAAATATACCATGAAGGTAATAGCCAATAACACCACTTACACTGCTGCTTCTACTATGCCATCACTTGTAAAGCAGGATTCGCTGAGCGTAAAAATAATTACGTTTGGAGGGGATGATGTCAAAACCGTGAAAACCCATTTCAAAGACCCCGCAGATCAGGTAAACCAATACCGATGGATCTTAAAGGTGAATGGCGTGCAAATTAAAACAGTATTTGCAGACAATGACCGGCTGACCAACGGAAATGAAGCTACAAACACGTTTTTCTATGATGATGACGACAATGAGGAGCTTAAAACAGGCGATGTAGCAGAGGTTGAAATGCAGTGTATTGACAAAGATGTGTTTACCTACTGGTTTACCCTGAGCCAGCAGTCGCAAGACGGGCCGGGTGGGGGTGTCACACCGGGAAATCCGCCTTCAAATATTAACAATGGTGCATTAGGCTATTTCAGCGTGCATACTACCGAGAAGAAATCGATAACGATCAATTGATATAACCCTGACCGGTGTTATAAATTTGTTTGACCCTTAAATGGCTGTTTTTTAGGGAACCAGTCTATATATAGAGATATCTCTATATATAGACTGGTTCCCGCATCCTAAAGGTCATACTCCTTATTGACCACTGACATGATCAGTTCCTTTACGGTTATCCCTTTTTGTGCTCCTAATATCTTCAATGCCTTTAATGAGCTTTTTTTAAGCCTTAACGGATAAGTAACTGTTTCTTCTTCGGATTGCGGGGCTTGCTTTGTTACTTTTGTATTTGCTTCTTTCAACGGAGAGTTGAACAGCGCAGATACTCCGCCTAAATTTTTATTGTTATCCTCTATGTCTCCCAGGTTTTTCTTTGCCATGCCCTTATATTTTAACTAAAATTTCATCTACCAGATTTGAATAATCTATTGCACCATTTGATGCAGGTGCATATTCAAATACATCTATTCCTTTTAACTGTGCTTCTACGAGTGCTACGTTGATCCTTACAGATGTATCGAATAGCTTATCATTGAAATATTTTTTGATACTGCCGGTGATCTGTTCCGTGATCACCCTTCTCGGGTTGATCTTCGTGATAAAAACACCGCCTATCGTAAGACTTTCATTATAATGTGTCCTCACATCAGAAATGATTGATACCAAACGGTCTATCCCCCTGTACGCGAAATATTCAGCCTCTAAGGGGATCATTACCGTATCCGCAGCTACCAGTGCGTTTACAGTAAGCATTCCCAACGCAGGTGCACAGTCAATCAATACATAATCATATTTTCCTGCCAGCGGTTTCAGTAATCTTTTCAGAATGGTTTCTCTTCCCAGTCTTGAAACCAGTTCAATCTCTGCCCCTAATAAATCTAATGAGGAAGGAACGATATCCAGATATTCTGAGATGGATACCACCGGAAGTGGCGTATCATTTTTGATGCTGTCATAAATTGATGTCTCTACATCCCTGAGCCCCAAGCCTTCTGTCAAATTGGACTGAGGGTCAATATCAACCAACAAAGTTTTTTTCTTTAAACGTGCTAATCCGGCACCAATATTCAGGGCAGAAGTTGTTTTTCCCGTGCCGCCTTTATGGTTTATAACAGCTATAGTCTTCATATCAATATATCTTTATACAAGGGCGCAATGATACAAAGATATTTCAATATCAGCACCTTATTTTTTTATTGATTGCAGGCAAATTGCTGCTTAGATTAGCTATAGAGGTCATTATGAAGACTTTTGGGCTTTATTCTTTTCTTCAATCCACATGGACATATACCTGGTGCTGTTCAATGTATGATATTGCAGGATCTGGCCAAAGAAGTTCTGATTGCGGTGAATGGGAAGGTTCGGGGCAAGGGCCGTTATCGCTTCGAGGAACGAAGGGCCGTAGGTTGCTTTCCCATACCTTTTGTTGATGATCTGTATGCCATTTTCCCGGGCCTGCAGCCAATAGCTTTTGTCCTGGTATAACTTCAGGGCCTCATCGCTAAAATCCTCAGGATCATCTGTTACGGCACCGTTCCAGTCAAGATCACCTCTCATTGCTTCAGCACCGGTTGTGCTGGTGACAGTGGGTGTGCCCACCTGCATGGCATCAATCAATTTTCCTTTTACACCGGCACCAAATTGTATAGGTGCAAGTAATACTCTATGCGCTGAGATGACTTCGCGCGCGTCTTTTGCGCGGCCGTGAACCAGAAAGTTCTCTTTAGGGTTATGGAGCTGAATGACCTTCTGCGATGGGTACGCACCGTAGATATGCAGGATGGCTGCAGGCAATTTTTTTCTTAATAACGGCCATATCGTTGTTTTTAACACCTGAAGTGTGTTCCAGTTGGGCTCATGCAGATAGTTACCGATAAACACAAATCCTTCCCGCGCTTCAAATCCTTTCCACCTCCGGATATCTTCTTCCGTTAGCTCTTCTTCCAAAAAAGGGAGGTAATAAATTAAAGACCGGTCTACATGAAATTGTTCCTGCAGGATTTTCATTTCAGTCTCTGAGATGAGCAGTGAAAGGTCACACCGCAATATAGAGGCGATCTCCCTTTTGGCCATATCAGTGAACAGGTTAAGTGATCTTGAGGTTTTAAAGGCTTCCTGCCGGGCATGACGGAGAAAGTGAAGGTCTTCAGTATCCAATATGCGCATGGCATGCGGGCATTCCTGCTGCACCCTCCATCCATATTGCTCTTCCATTACAAAGCGGTCAAAAAGCACAATGCCGGGCTGGACGTCCTTTAAAAACGTGTTGAAGCTATTGTCATTTAACCTGATCTCCTGCTCCACCACTGCTATCTCCTGCAGCGCATAGCTGAATTCGCTTTTTGATGCAGCGGAGGCAAAGAATACTTTGTAAGAGGCGGAGAGAAACAAGTTGATAAGCTGAAGTATCCTTGTCCCCGCTGCCGATGAGACGGGTTCCGGCCATACCAGTCCAATGATCAACACACTTTTTTTGTCCATTCTTTAAATTTATGCAAAATAGATCTTTTTCATTACACAATTCCCAAAGCACCTGTTGTTATTACCAAAACCAGGCTATTATTGCTAGTTTTGTAAGACTTATTCAGAAACCGATGCTTGGATTAAAATTACTGACAGACCCCCGCTGGGCCAATATTGCAGAGTCAAATCTGGAGGAGATCCTGACTGACCATGCCTGGTGTGAGCAGAAGGCGGCAACCAATGCGATTACACTGATCACCCAGAACTCCGAACATATGGATCTGGTGGAAGAATTAACGGCGATTGCGATTGAGGAGATGCAGCATTTTCAGATGGTTGTTGATATCATTAAAAAGCGTGGGTACACCTTGGGACGAGAACGTAAGGACGACTATGTGGGCCGCCTGGTTAAATTTAACCGCAGGGACGGCAGCAGGAATTCTGCTTTTATTGACCGTTTGCTTTTCGCCGCGATGATAGAAGCACGAAGTTGCGAACGTTTCCGGGTGCTTTCGCAAAATATCAAAGATCCCGAACTGGCAAAGTTTTATCATGACCTGATGATATCTGAAGCAGGGCACTATACCACGTTCTTAAATTTTGCTCGTAAATACACTATCGACATTGATGTGGACAAAAGATGGAAAGAATGGCTTGACTTTGAAGGTGAGCTTATTCAGGGTTTTGGCAACAGGGAAGCGATTCATGGCTAGTCTTTCAATTCATCGAAATTTTCGTGGTAAACTGCTTTTTTTCCAGAGTATAGCGCCACATGTCTGATGTTCCCAATGCCTTCAATGGCATAACGAAGACCCACAATTTCACCGATGGTATAGCCTCACAACCTTTCACGGAAAGGGGAACAATGATTGCCCCTCCTTTGCCCGGTAGTTAAACAAAGGACGTAATGAAGTATGGATCGCCGTGTCAGAAGATGTGGGGGGCTGGGGCATCGCTGCGAAGCTGGATGATCTTACACCGGGTGCTGCTGAACCCTGACGGCCATATGGCTTTGCCTGAAAATTTTGGGCGATGCCATAGTCTGGCGTTTGAAGAACATGTTGAAGTTGGCAGGATATTCAAATCCAAGGCAATAGCCGATTTCTGAGATATTCCAGTCGGTATGCCTTAAAAGGGCAATGGCCTCATCAGCTATACGGCCCGCAATGTGTTCTGAAGTAGTTTTGCCGGTAAGTTCCTTTACCGCGTGATTTAAATGGTTGACGTGGATGTTCAGCTGTGCTGCAAAATCATTCGCCGTTCGCAGTTGCAGGACGTGGTCTGCAGAAACAATGGGGAACTGGTTTTCCAGTAATTCAAAAAAGAGGGTGGAGATCCTTTTCGAGGCATTCGGAGATTTGCTGCCGGCATCCCTTGGCTGCATCTTTAGCGCTTCATGGATCAGCAGCATCACATAGTTTTGCAGCAGATCGTCTTTGAAAGGATAGTCATCTTCCTTCAGGCTCATCATCTTTTCGAATATCAGAGTGGTCTCGGCCACTTGTTTTTCATTGAGCAGCAGAACGGGGATGTCATGGATCTTTGCCAGTAATGAATCCTTAAAAGGCTCGGTACGCGCCCTGATGAAATTTTCTGTAAACAGGCAGAAATATCCCGATTGGGAAGACGAGGTAGTCTCCCAGGAGTAAGGTGTGATAGGATTATTAATGATCAGCGCAGAACCATCTACCACGATTCTTTGCGTGGGATAATTGAGTACTCCCTTACCAATGACCAGTGTGATCTTATAAAAATCTTTCCTGACATATGGCGCAGTGTTAAGTGAACAGGCACCAATTCTTTTAAATACATCAAAATGCCCGGCATGAATATTCGTAACCGAGCTTGGGATCACTACACCAGGTCTGCCAATTTTCAAAAACTGGTAGAATTCCAGAAGAGACATGTTCTTTTTCACTGCCTAAAATTGCACAATTTTTCGGGGCTTGTTAAGCCTGCCTTTGTAATATTCTGGTATAATTTGCCTGTCCTGTGGTCATTTTCTATCCCAGAGCCTTTTTGTGATTACCTGCCCGATCACCTTTTCCCTGTAATTCCGGCTGATCGGAATTTTGCTGGTCTGGATAAATATCTCATTGCCTTCAATACCATCTATTTTGGAAACAGCTACAATGTACGACTTATGCACCCGGATAAAAGCCTGTTCGGCGAGCTTCTCCTCCAGGTTTTTTAAAGAAAGCATCGTCACGTACTTCCCTTTTAAGGTGTATATGTTCACATAATTTTGCATGCCTTCTACGTACAGAATATTCTCTAACGGGATCTTTTCGTATTTGCTGCCGCATTTGATAAAGAAGTATTCCTCCTGTATTTCCACTTTATTCAGGTTCTCTTTATCGGGCTTCATCAGGAGCCGGTGATAATCTTTGGCTTTCCTTGCAGCCTTAAAAAAGCGTTCAAAAGTAATGGGTTTCAGCAGGTAATCAAGAACATCCAGCTGGAATCCTTCCAGTGCATAACTGGGGAAGGCCGTTGTGATCACTACCATCGGCGGATTTTGCATGATTTTCAGGAAATCGAGGCCGCTCATCTTCGGCATTTGTATATCGAGGAAGATCAGGTCTGCCGGCGTATGGTCCAGTAATTTCAGTAATTCCAGCGGATTTTCACAGGTAGCGGTCAGCTGCAGGAAGTCGACCTCCCTTACATAGTTCGACAGCCCTTCGCGGGCTAAAGGTTCATCGTCAACAATAACGCAACTGAGCATGGTATCATTATTCATAGAGAGGCCATTTGTATTGATGGTGAATACTGAAGTATGGAAAGGCTGAGGCTGAGTTTTACTTCGAAGAGAGCGGTGCCCCTGTGGATATTTAGCTCATAAGCCCCCGGATAGATCAGGTCCAGCCTTCTTTTTACGTTGCTTAAGCCAATCCCTCCGTAGTTAAGCACTTCATGGGCTGTATGCCCCGAAGTACTGTTTGCAATAAAGAGAGTCAGTTGCTGCTGGTCCTGTTCCAGTTTGATATTGATCCAGTTGGCCTTGCCAGTATGTACCGATACGTGTTTAAATGCATTTTCAACAAACGTCATCAGTATAAAAGGGGCAATACCCAGCTGATCAGCATACTGTTCCTGCAGGCTGATGTCAGTGTTAACAAGCGTATGATGCCTCAGCTTTTCCAGCTCGATGAAATTCTCCAGGTAGGCAAGCTCCTTGCGCAGGGGGATCTGCTGGTCATTACATTCATAAAGCTGATGGCGCAGCAACTCTGAGAATTTGGCCAGTGAGGCGGATGCCATGTCTGGATTTTTGTGGATCAGGAAAAAAATAGAGTTGATACTGTTGAAAAGGAAATGCGGGTTAAACTGGTATTTCAGAAACTTCAGCTCTGTTTCCAGTTTTTCTTTTTCCAGTAGCTGCTGCCTTCTCTCGGTTTGCAGCCAGTTGCTTGTGAGCTTGATGCTCATTGCCAGAGTCATGCTGGCCAGTGTAGAGGGAATGGCCTCCCCAAGACAATTGTAAAAACTGCCATAGGTTTGTGAAATGGTTTGATGAAAAAACGAGGCACTCAAGTAATAACCGGGGGTAATCAAAAGAGATGTACAGGCTACCGTGCTGAGAAGTAAGATTACAAACAGCGCAAACCTGCTTTTTTCGAGATAACGTGGAATGAGAAAATAGAGATTGAAATAAACGGCTATGGCCTGAAAAATAACATAAAATGAAAATTTTATGATGGCCGGGGAGAAAAGCAGGTAATTTGCCGCCTTTATTGGGCCGCCTATGGCAATAGACCACCATGTGAAATGGTAAACACACCAAAAGGGGATATGGTACAGTTTATATCTGATCAGCCAGTTCCGGTTTAATTGTGCGATGGACATACTTAAAGGTACGGCTAATTGTATGATTATCATACGGCCTATAGATCAACGGACTTAAATAATTGACGAAACGCAGCTGCCTGAAGATAACAGGTGATTTACCTTTTTTTTTCGGTTTAGTCCGGCTCTTGCCCTGCCTGCTGCATTTGATCATTTATCCGCGGCAGGTGGTCAATCTGTTTTTTGTTTGGAAAAAGGAAGGTATTCCTTAGGGGGAATTAATTCCATATCCATGAGATCATTACCTGTGTTACTGCTTTTGTCTTTTTTCTTCCGGGTTGCCTTTGGACAGGTATCCGGAAAACTTATGAGGCCTGACGGCCGACCTGTTCCATTTGCATCGGCGGGATTGTTGAAAAGTGCCGACAGCTCGCTGGTCAGCGCTGTTTTAACCGATGAAAGTGGTACCTTCCGGATGGAAAACATAGCGCAGGGAAAATATATACTGAAGGCCGGCAGCGTGGTCTACGAAGCATGGTTTTCCGCAGTATTTGAACTGAATACTGCCCGGCCAGTCAAAGATTTCGGAACCATCGTCCTGAAAGCTTCGCCGCGGCAGCTGGCTGAAGTGGTTGTCCGTGCCGGGCGACCGCTCTTTCAGCAGCAGGCTGGCGGAATGGTAGTGAATGTGCAGGGCAGCCTGATGACAAAAGGAAGCTCTGTTTTACAGGTCCTGGAGCGGTCGCCCGGAGTGGTTATTGATCCCAGGAACAATACAATAGCCTTAAACGGAAAAACAGGAGTGATGGTCATGCTGGATGGTAAGGTCATCAGGCTCTCCATTACCCAGGTCGTGGCTTTGTTAAACGACATGAATGCAAATAACATTGATAAAATAGAGCTGCTGTCCACTCCGCCGGCGAATTATGATGCGGATGGAAATGCCGGACTGATCAATATTGTGACAAGGAAGAATAAACAACAGGGTACCAACGGCTCCTTTACGGTTTCCGGTGGTTATGGCAAAGGAGAAAAAGCTACGGCAAGCATGAATATCAATCATTATAACGGTAAGATGAACTGGTATGGTTCATATGCATATACCCATGAAAAAACTTTTGGGGAGATGCTGGCCGAGGGAACTGAAAATGTACTTGCGGTGGGCGGAAGAACAACATTCCGGTATCTTGGGACAAGTAAACCTGTATCCGGCAATCACAATGCCATTGCGGGTTTTGATGCCACGCTCCCGTCAAAGGTTACCCTGGGTGGCAGTATCAACTACACCAGTAGCCGTAATTCCAGTAACCACTTTAACCATGGATCCTATATGATGAAACCAGATTCCATCCTTTTGTTCAATTCTGTGATCAATGGAACCGGAGGAGCTGAGCACCTGGTCAGCAGTCTTAACCTTGAAAAAGTGATCAGCGAAGGAGAAAAGATAGGGTTCAGCCTGGACTATATTGCTTACAGAAATAACAGTAATACGGCTGTACAAAGCTCGTTTATTGATAACCATGGAAACCCGGCAGGATTGGCAGACAGCCTGTATGCACCGGTACAGCGAGATCTTGCCAACACAGAAATCAGGGTAGGGGTGGCCAAAATGGATTATTCGGTACAGCTGAAACCCAAATGGAAACTGGAGACAGGGGCAAAAGGAACTTATACCCGTAACACGGGTGTGTCAGGGATAGAAAACCTGGTGGAGGGCCAATGGAAGGGAACTTTGCAAACTTCCAGTGCCCTGGTGATCAGGGAAACAATCGCGGCGGCTTACGCATCCGTCAGTATACAGCCAGACACCTTAACCAGGATTGTTATCGGTGCCAGGTATGAGTATTCCGGAAACCGTGCCAATGCCATTGCCGATCATGCGGGCACACTCAGCCGTAACTTATCAAAGCTCTTTCCAAACCTATCACTGAGCAGGAGAATAAACGGCAATTCAGAGCTGCAGCTGTCCTATACCAAAAGGATCAGCAGACCTTCGTATAACGACCTGGCTTCCTATATCACCTATAACGATCCCGTCTCTGTTTTTACAGGCAACCCGGCACTGCGGCCAACGCTGACCAGCAACCTGAAGCTGGGCTACAATTACCGGGATTACTCTTTCTCTGTTCTTGCCAGCAGGGATACTGACCCGATCGTACAGGGACAGGTTGTCATCGGACCCTCAAAACAGCTGGTGTATATCGCTCCGCAAAATATGTCTTATCAGAACAATGTTACGCTACAGGCCAGTTTACCTTTCAGTGTAGCCCCCTGGTGGAAGATGAACTACAGTTTTACCGGGGGATGGAAGAGATTTGCAATTGATTACACACTGGTGCCGGTTGAAAAATCATATTACAGTTATACGGTAAATTACAATGAATCATTTGTCCTGCCCAGGCGTATTTCACTGGAACTCTCCGGGTATTATAATTCTCTATCCTACTACGGCGCATCGGAGGTCAGAGGGTTAGGGACAGTTAACATCGGGGTTAAGAAAGAACTGAAGAAGAATCAGGGGAGTATTCAGCTGTCCGTTACTGACATCTTCAGGTCGTTAACCTATTACAGTTATATTGGAACGCTTACCAGGGATGCCTTTGATACCATGGCCCGTCTCAAATATCAGGGTGAGACGAGCAGGTTCCCCGTGATCAGGCTGTCTTATTCGAGAACCTTTGGCTCGGGCGGGATCAAAGATCCGAAAAGATCAGATAACGGTGCAAGAGACGAGCGGCAGCGCATCGGGAATTGACGTATTAAAATAAACAGTACTTCCAGCCGTTATCTATGAATTTATGGAATATATGATCCTGTGGAGACATATGTCACATTTTTTTTGCATTCATCTAATAATTTTGTGATGAATAGCATGAATTTATTAAATTGTATGCATTGAACTTTAACTATTTCTTGTTAAATGTTCGTTAGTGATAATTAGGCTATTATCAAAAAAATGATATAAATGCCATAACCAAATATATATAACGACCCTATTATCATCAACTCACCTAAAAACATTCATGAATGACGAAAATTTTACTAATTTTTCTCGTGCTAAGCGTATGTATACCTGGTGGTGTATTTGCGCAAAACAAAAAGATCGGGGGCCGGGTAACCTCCTCAGATGATGGCCTGCCACTTCCCGGTGTATCAGTCAAGATTTCCGGTTCAAGAAATGGAGTTCAGACAGACTCTGAAGGATCTTTTACCTTAAACCTTCCGAATGGGCAGAATACCATTGTGTTCTCGTTCATAGGATATTTGCCACAGACTATCACTATTGGCAGTAACAGTACGTATAACGTTAAGCTTGTTTCTGATCAGAAACAGCTGAACGATGTTGTTGTAATTGGCTACGGCAGTGAGCCGAAAAGAATGATAACCGGCGCAATCTCCCGGGTGAAAGCTTCTGATATCCAGGACCGCCCTGTAACCGGCCTGGATCAGGCATTACAGGGGCTTGTAGCGGGTGTCCAGGTGACATCGGCCTCCGGTACTCCGGGCGGAGCGGTTACGGTAAGAGTCCGTGGAGTATCAACGATCAATGCCGGTTCACAGCCCCTGTATGTTATTGATGGAACTCCCATCCAGACAGGCAGTAATTCACAAATCGGTTTTGGCAATGGCCAGACAAATGCGCTGAACGACATTAATCCTGATGACATCGAATCTATTGACGTATTGAAAGATGCAGCCGCTGCCGCGATCTACGGGTCACGTGCCTCGAATGGTGTAGTGATTGTAACTACCAAAAGAGGGAAGTCTGGCAAAACCAGTATTGACCTGGATTATTACACCGGTATTCAAAAAGCAACTACCAGGATTGACGCGTTAACTGGTCCCCAATACGTGCAGTTGTACCAGGATGCTGTTCAAAACCGTTATGCGGCATCAATCGGCACACCTGCCTATCCAACGGTAGCATCTTATATATCAGGTGCACTAAACAGGCCTTTGCTGGCAAACGATCCGGCTACCTATCCTACCACCAACTGGCAGGACCAGGTATTCCGTAATGCCCCGATCAGCAATTATAACTTATCAATTAATGGCGGAACGGAGAAAACCAGGTTTAATATTGCCAGTGGTTACTTTGATCAGGATGGGATACTAAAAGGTTCCGGTTATAACCGCTTCAGTATGCGCTTAAATCTGGACCACACTATTAACGATAAATTCAGGGTGGGGACAAGCACCAGTTTTAACCGCAGCACTTCAAGCCGTATCAACAATGACAATAACATCTACGGTGTACTGAGCTCTGCGATACTGATCAGTCCTGCTATCAATGCATACAACGCAGATGGCACCTATGGCCGTGACGTTTACAGTTCTGTTGAAAATCCAATTGCGGCTTATAAAGAGCCCCTGAATTTAACTACTACTGGACGTCTGTTATCCAATGTTTACGGGGAGTATAAGCTATTGCCTTCTTTGACATTTAAAACAAATTTTGCGGCTGACTATCAAATCTATCAGGAGCGCAGATTTGTGCCATCTACGTTAAATGCAGGTGCTGCTCCAACTAACGGTTCCGGTATCGAAGCACATTATTCTGATCTTAATTTATTAAATGAAAATACACTGACTTTCAATAAAAGCTATGGCGAGCATTCGTTAACTATCCTTGGCGGGCAGTCATGGCAAAAAGATAATAATGAAACGCTATTTGCGTCCGGCACAAATTTCCCGGGCAATGATATCAAAAGATTATCTGCTGCCGCTGTAAAAACTGATGCTTCGTCAGCGGGCTCAAGCTCAACACTGGTGAGTTTCTTTGGAAGAGCAAACTACAGCTACAAAAAGCGTTATATTTTCTCTGCTACCTTACGTAGTGATGCCTCCTCAAGATTCGCCGAGGGACACCGATATGGATATTTTCCTGCACTTTCGGGCGCATGGTTAATCAGTGATGAAGCCTTTATGCAGAACATCAGCTGGTTATCTACTTTGAAATTGCGCAGTAGCTGGGGTAAAACCGGCAATAACTTCATTAACGACTTTGCATCAAGGACGTTGATCAGCGCTTATAATACAACTGCAGGCCAGGGAATTGCTTATGCGGGAGTCGCCGGTCTTTATCCATCTCAACTGGGAGACCCCAACCTGACATGGGAAAAAACGACATCAACAGACATTGCCATTGATTTTGGTTTCCTGAAAGACAGGATCACTTTGAGTGCGGATGTATATTACAGAAAGACCAACGACCTTTTAGCGCCTCTGCCACTGGCCGGTTCAACAGGTTTTACAACCTATACCACCAATGTTGGCTCAATGGATAACAAGGGATTGGAGTTGGACCTGCAAACTATCAACATCAAAAGCACTGATTTCAACTGGACAACCAATTTTAATATCTCATTCAACAGAAATAAAATATTATCACTTGCCAATAACAATGCACCCTATGCATCAGGATTCGGTAGCTGGGTGCAGGTTGGTGATCCTATCGGAGCCTTCCGCGGGTATAAGGTTTCCGGGATATTCCAGAGCCAGGCTGAGATCGATCAGTTAAATACTGTGGCTAAAACCAAAACAGGGAATGCCACTGCGCTTTACCAGGTGTCGGCAACTGCCCCGGGCGATATCAGGTTCGAAGATTTAAATGGTGACGGTGTCATCACTTCGGCAGACCAGGAGATACTGGGATCGGCACAACCTAAGTTTGTGGGTGGTTTCAGCAATAGCTTCAAGTACAAAATGTTTGATCTGTCTATGTTATGGCAGTTCAGCTATGGCAACAAAGTATTGAACTGGACGCGCTCATTTGCTGAAGGGATGAATACGATCTACGGACAATACGCTACAACCTTAGATCGCTGGACACCAGCAAATACAGATACTGAAATGCCAAGAGCAGTATTGGGTGATCCTAACACGAACAACCGGGTGTCGGACAGGTTCATTGAGAACGGATCATACCTCCGCATGAAAAACCTGAGCCTTGGATTGAGCCTGCCTGCTGATGTGGCTACTAAGTTACATTTGAGGAAATTAAGAATATTTGCTGCCGTACAAAACCTGGCTACAATTACAAAATACCAAGGGTTTGATCCCGAGGTAAGTACATTTAACAGCACCCCGGCATCTGCAGGTACAGACTTCTTAACAGCCCCCCAGGCAAAGACTTTCACATTCGGGGTAAACATTGGATTTTAATTTTAGATAAATGAAGAAATTACTATATCTGCTACTGCCGGCAATACTATTTGGTACTTCCTGCAAAAAAACACTTAATCAGCAGCCTCAGGCGGCATTGGACGCAGGGACTGCATTTACTACAAGACAGGGAATAGAGGCCGGTATCATCGGTGTGTATGATGGCTTACAGCAAACCGGATACATGACGCTGAATTATTTGATATTTCCTGATCTGTATGCTGACAATTTAACCTGGACCGGTACATTTCCCACCTGGTCTCAGGTGTTCAATAAAACTATTCAGGCGGATAATACCGATATCAATAATATCTGGAACCATATCTACGGAACGATCAACAGGGCAAATAATATTATCGCGGCAGCTCCTGCTATTTCTGATCCGGCCTTCCTGAAAGACCGTGCGATAGGTGAGTGCGAAACCATTAGGGCCGTGGCCTATTTTGACCTGATCAGAATGTTTGGCGGAGGCCCGGCAGGATACAATCAAACTGGCGGCCTTGGAGTTCCCTTAAGATTGGTCCCAACAATAGGAACTGAAACGGCAAATGCGAAAATTGCAAGAGCTTCAGAAGCTGAGGTGTATACCCAGATCCTTGCAGATCTGGATGATGCGATTGCAAAGTTGCCCACTACGATTTCTGCAGGAAGGGTAAACAAAAATGTGGCTGCCGCTTTAAAAGCAAGGGTTCAGTTATACCGGCAACAATGGACTGAAGCAGAGGCATTGGCTACAATGGTGATCGCGGGCACAACTCCGGCTTATACACTGGTTCCGGGAGCGTCATACGGGACGATCTATACCGGTAAAAACTCAAGTGAATCCATTTGGGAACTCCAATATAACGCAACGGACGCCAACAATGTGGCTTTCTACTACTATCCAACCGGCTCTGGCGGAAGAAATGAGGTTTCATCATCCACTAACCTGCGCGATGCTTTCGAAACCGGCGATCTGAGAAAAGAGGTGAACTTCAGCACCACTCCGGCATCAAAACAACTTAAATATTCACAGGTGAACCCCGGTGTTGATAATGTGATGATGATGCGTTTGCCTGAAGTATATTTAACCCGTGCTGAATCAAGGGCCATGCTGAACGACTTTCCGGGAGCGCTGGCCGACTTAAATGTAATCCGTTTACGGGCAGGGCTGGTTGCGTCGGCAGCTGCCACCCAGGCGGATCTCTTAACTGCAATCAGGAAAGAACGCAGACTGGAACTTGCTCATGAAGGACACCGTTTCTTCGATTTGCGCCGTTACAATACGACGGGTTTAACACAAACATTCCGTAATCTTTTCCCTATACCACAATCCGAAGTGATCAACTCAGGCGGTACAGTGATACAGAATCCCGGTTACTAATTTTAACATCTTATCTCATAAAGGCTTCCTCACCTGGAAGCCTTTTGCTTTTTTACACAAAACTGTAATTCGGCTGACATAACACTGATACACGAAAGCGATATTTGAAAAAAATATCAGATTAAAACACTATGAAATTAATATTTGCCTGCTTAACGTTGATCTCTCTTTCTTTTGGTGCAGCCGCCCAGGATCTTGGCCTGACGGTACCTACCGCGATTTTTTACAACAGGGATAATTCCCAGTTTTCTACCTATACTATCCCGACCGGAAAAAAAGCGTTTGTATTTTTCTTTGATGCCACATGCGGCCATTGCCAGAAAGTTGTTTCAGAATTTAATAAACGTTATAAGGAATTGGCAAATGTTAATATTTACCTGATTTCTCAGGATGAATACCGTTCTATAGATTATTTTACCAATACATTTGCAAAACAGCTTGCAGTACAAAAAAATGTGAAGGTACTGCAGGACCGTGATCATGTATTTATCATGTCCTTCCATCCCAAACAATACCCTGCAATGTTCCTGTATGGTGCCGACAAAAAACTGAAGTTTACCTCCAGTAATGAAAAGGATGTAGCGAAGATCTTCCAGTTAATTAAATCCTAGTTGATCATCAAATTTTTCGTTAGTCATACCAGTGTATAGATATTGATTGCGCTGAACAATTCTTTTTACAGGAATGTTATTTCCGGTATATATCATGAATTGAAATGGAAAATAGAGATCAACTGATCATGACTGCAAAAGCCATGGTAGCAGACAACAAAGGTTTAGTGGCCATCGATGAAAGCATAGCCACACTCAACAAACGTTTCGAGGCAGCAGGTATTCCCCAGACTGAGGCCTACCGCAGAGCTTACCGTGAGGTGCTGATCACTACTCCCGGAATAGGTGAGTACATCAACGGAGCTATCCTGTTTGATGAAACCGTACATCAGCAGACCCTTTCGGGAATTCCATTTATTGATGCGCTGAATAAAGCAGGAGTTATCCCGGGTATTAAACTTGATGAGGGAGTGGAAGATCTCCCTTTATCTCCCGGTGAAAAGGTAACAAAAGGTTTGGATGACCTTGCTGAACGTCTGGCCGCCTATAGTAAATTAGGCCTACGGTTTGCAAAATGGCGGGCAGTAATCCAGATAGATGGTTCTTTGCCTACAGAAGCTTGTATCGTAAGTAATGCACATGCACTGGCACGTTATGCTGCGGCTTGTCAGCAGGCCGGTATTGTGCCTATAGTTGAACCCGAAGTGATCATGGATGGCGGACACAGCATCGAACGTTGTGCTGAGGTTACTGAATGGGCCTTACGTGAGTTATTTCATCAGCTCCATTTGCTAAAGGTAGAACTGAGGGGACTGATTTTAAAACCTAATATGGTTTTGCCGGGTAAAGATGCTAAAGAAAAAGCCAGCGCTGATCAGGTTGCTACGCTGACGGTTGAATGTCTGCTGAATGCCGTTCCGGCAAGTGTTGCAGGGATTGCTTTCCTTTCGGGCGGACAGGACCCTGAGTCTGCCTCAGCAAACCTGAATGCGATGAACCTGAAATATAAAACCGAATTGCCATGGCCTGTTACCTATTCTTTCTCCCGGGCCTTACATCAGCCTGCGCTTGAAATATGGGCGGGTAGAGATGAAAATGTGAAAGCTGCACAGGATTCATTCCTGGAATTGGGAAAAGCAAACAAAGCAGCGAGGAAAGGGGAGTTTATCAGTACCGATATTACCCTGTAATAGTAAAGTTTGCTCTGACTACAGCCGCCAGCTCTATTGGGATGAGCGGCTTTTTTAATAATTTTAGTACATGAGGGTTAGCTTCTGCTTTACGAATATCTCCATAATCCAGCGTAGAAGAGAGCATTACAACCTGGCATCTGGTTCTCCATTCGTCAGGCAGGAGCTTATAGTTATCCAGAAATTCGAAACCGTCCATCTCCGGCATTTGAATGTCCAGAAGGATCAGGTTTGGCAGTTTATCCAGGGCATTGGAATGCCTGGTGAAATAGCTGATCGCTTCTTCGGCTGACTGGCACTGGATAATTTCATCAAAAAGTTTAGAGATCTGAATGATTTTAGAGTTAATCTTCAGATCAATAATATTGTCATCAATAAGCATAACCTTGACAGGCCTTTCTATATTAATTAGCATTTGGAATAGTTATTTTGAATGTCGTACCTTGATTGAGAGACGATTTGACAGCTATTTTTCCATTAATCTTGTTTAAGGCTTCCTTCACAATAAACAGCCCCAGTCCGCTGCCTTTATTATTCTTCGTTTTAAAAAACTGGGTGAATATCTTTTCAAGATGTTCGTTGAGAATACCCAGTCCATTGTCTGTAATAGAGATTTCAGCAGAATAAAGGTTAACGTCAATATTGATGTCAACAATTTTATGGACCTCAGTGTCTTTCTGATATTTTATCGCATTGGAGATCAGGTTTCCAAGAATAACCTCCAGACGGAATGCATCTCCGATAAACGGGTGTGGCTGGTTGATATTGATATTGAATTGTGTATCCCTGTCAGTATAGGAATACAGGTCAATGATCTCATCTACCAGTTTTTTAAAGTTGATATCGGATCTGTCTGACAGATTTTTATTGTTTTTATAGTATTGCAGTGTTTTTTGAATGTAGTAATCGAGTTTATTGGAGCAGGATTCGATCAGTTCCCAGTATTCGCCGCTGGAATGGTAAAGCCCTTCCATTTTTACCAGGTTCACAATACCAATAACAGAAACCAGGGGGGCACGAAGTTCGTGGGAAATGCTATAGATAAACCTGTTTAGTTCGTCATTGGTTTTTTCCAGTTCCTGGACCTTGTTCCTCAGATCGATCTTTGCGCGATAGGCATCATGTGCATTTTTAATGGAATTATGCAGCTCAAGATCGTTCCATGGTTTGGTAATATACCGGTAAATGTCACCATGATTGATCGCGTCGGCCAGGGCAGAGATATCGGTATAACCTGTAAGCAGTATCCGTACAGGATCGGGGTAAGTGTCTGAAATGCTCTTAAAAAATTCTACACCTGTTGTCAATGGCATTTTTTGATCGGCAATGATGACTTCTACCGGAAGGTTCTCTAAGACTTTTAAGCCTTCCGCGGCAGAATTTGCAGTGTAAATTTCATATTGTCTCCTAAAACTTGCTTTAAATGCTAGAAGATTGTTTTCTTCATCATCAATATATAAAACTTTAACAGGTGAGCGAGTCATATTATCAGTGTGTTTACAGGCAAGGTAATAATAAATTCTTTACCTTGATTTACTTTTGTAACAACATAGGGAAGGCTTTTATGTTTTTGACTGGGGGTATTGTATTCAAATAGATACGTTCAACGGCATATTAAGAGGCAATTATGAAATGTAATTCTTTTAATGATATAATTTATTTCACAAGGTAATATGTTTGCGTTTTTTAGTGTCGCATATAAAAAAATGACGGAGATATTAAAATAAAAAACATCCAAATGTACATTGAAGTGCTAAAAATGCGTAATTTCGCTATTATTTTTATATTAATATTAGCTGGTTTAAAACGAACTGCTTTTTTTAATTTTAGCAGCTGTTTTGGTCAATTGCAATTGTTCCTGTCAGTAATGGAGATCTCAGTGGCCATTAATAAATTAGATGGAAATTTTTTCTATAAAATGATTTATTGTAAATTATACAAATATGGCAGCAGATAAAATAACAATTCTTTATGTAGATGATGAAGAAAACAACTTATTTTCATTTAAAGCTACATTCCGGATCAAATACCAGGTGCTGCTAGCCATCAGTGGGGAAGAGGCGCTGAAGATTCTGGCAACAAAAAAGGTTCATGTAATTATTACCGATCAGCGCATGCCCGGAATGACCGGTGTTGACTTTCTGGAAAAGGTACTGGAAGCATATCCAGACCCAATGAGAATACTTCTGACCGGATATGCTGACATGAATGCAGTAGTTGATGCCGTAAACAAAGGAAAGATATTCCATTACCTGGCCAAACCATGGAATGAAGAAGAACTGGACATGACTATCAACCGCGCCTATGAAAAGTATCTTGAAAAAGCCCAGTTGAAAGAAATGAATGAAAAACTGGCCGGATCTAATGACCAGCTGGAGTTCATGCTCAGACAAAGGCTGCTTTCCTGATAAATTAACCGCATAACCCTCTCTTTCAGCTCGCTTCCTGCAATGATCAAATTGCAGCTATCTTAAATATGATGGGTAGCTTCAGGGTAAATGTTGTACCCTCTCCGGGGATACTGTTCACGTGTATCTGTCCGTTATGTTTCTTAATGGTATTATAGGCAATTGACATTCCCAGGCCGGTACCTTCCCCAACGTCTTTAGTCGTGAAAAAGGGTTCGAAGATTTTCTTTTGTGTCTTATCATCCATCCCGGTTCCATTATCCTTTATCGTGATGTAGACAAATTCCGCGTCGTACGTTGTGGTAATGACAATCTCTCCTCCTGTACCCTCCCCAAAATGTTTATGTACGGCATATACTCCATTTGAAATAATGTTTAAGAAAACCTGGTTTAGTTTCCCGGCATAACACTCTATAGGAGGTATATTACCGTATTCCCTGACGATCTTAATATTGTTGTTAAGCAGGTTGTTTGCAATCACCAGAGTAGAGTCCAGCCCTTCATTCAGGTCGGCCACTTTTAAATCATCTTCATCCAGTCTGGAAAAGATTTTGAGTCCTTTAACAATCTCTGCGGTTCGGCTGGCACCTTCTTTAATCCCTTTTAAGAGGTCATTGATCTCAATAACCAGGTAGTCAAAGTCCTGCTCTTCTTTATAGGCAGTGATCTGGGTTTGTTTATCTGCAGGGGAGTCATCAGAAAGAACGATGTTTTCGATGAAAGCGAAAGCATCGAACATCATTTCAATATCTCTCTTTAAAGGTTTAACGTTTGCAGTGACAAAATTTATGGGGTTGTTGATCTCATGTGCTATGCCGGCGGTTAGCTGTCCCAGGGACGCCATTTTTTCAGATTCTACCAATTGGGACTGTGCCTGTTTCAGGTCTTCAAGAGTTTTGCCCAGTTCATGGTTGGACTCGCTCAATTCAAGGGTACGCTCGTTTACCTTCAATTCGAGCACCACATTTTGCTCACGGATAATCCTCTCGTTTTCCTGTAATGCCCTTAAGGTCTCTTCCTGCGATCTTTCTTTTTCCGCTTTGAATATATTTATTTTATCAGCAAGGGCGAAAGAAATGAGTACCGCCTCAACGGCAGACCCAATCAGAAGAGTAGAACTTGTAACTGCATTGTAGGGGAAGATATTAAAATCTGTAAGCACATAGATCACTACGCACATGATGAAAAAGGACCAGGCAATCAGAAAGAACTTTGCTGCCCTGAATCCTTTGATCACGATCCTTATTGCCATGAACATCACATATATTGCGCTGATCATCGCCAGGAATAGGACCAGTCCGTAACTCTCATTGTAATGACCTGTTAATGCCAGTGCAATTTGTACTGCGTAAAGGATCCAGAATACAAACGATATTTTATAAAGTGAAGGTGTATAGGTTTTTGCCGACAGGAAGTTCTTGGAAAACTCGATGGCAGCAATGCCAATGAGGGCACTTGCAATGTAAATGCCCATGTCTGCAACCTGAGGAGAATCAGGCAGTATAAATCTGAAAACGTATCCCTCAATAAACGACTGGGCTATTAAAACTATGGCCAGATAATACACGTAATACAAATAATTTGTATCTCTCACGCTAAAATAGATAAACAGATTGTAAAGAAGCATGACCAGTATGATGCCTATATAAACACCAAATGAAATGTCCTTAATCAATATATTTTCTATGATTCTCTCCGAACTTCCCAAATAGATCGGTAACACCAGCTGTTTTCCGCTCTGGATCCGCAAATAGAATGTATTGGCTTCACGGTAATTCAGGCTGATCGGGTAAACATAGGTCTGATGGCTGATGTATCTTTTCTGAAAGGGTAATCTCTGGCCGCTGATGTTTGATTTTACGACCTTTGAACCTTGCAATTGGTAAAATTCAATGCGATCGATCATTGGCTGTGCAATATGCATTGCAAGATCGTCTTTGGTGTCATTTCTGATATTAAACCTGATCCAGTACGAATAGGGGGTAATCATTAAATTCGGGAACTTACTGGTCGACTTCTTATAGTCCTCAGACTTCACAGCCTCCTGCAGAGAAATGTTTGAATCGCTATCCACCAGTATTTCAACATCGTCGCCGATAGCTTCATAGCTGCCCTTGAAATCGATTGTTGTTTGTGCAGCAGCCGATAGCCTGAAGAACAGGATGAACAGTAGGATTAAAAACTTTACCGGTTTAGTTTTGATATCGATAAATACACAATGAAAATTCATTATTTTATATTGAGGATAGCGTTTATGGTTAGTTCTTTGTTAGAGCTGATAAAACAGTTCAGCTTTATCTTTTCTCAGTGATTGAATGTCAACATCGCCCGCTTTTGTTACTTTCATCAGGAAAACCTCTTTATACTTCAAATGATTTGTCTCCAGTGGAAATATCTTCAGAAAACGCTTTCTGAGCTGATGAAGCTTGCCGGCCAGCGGGGCAGTCATCTCATCTCCATCACCGTGGATAAGCCTGTTAAAGAAGAAAGCAGGCGAAAGCATCGGATGTACCGCTATACCCTGCTGGTTGGCGAATATCCAGGATCTCTGTACTACTCTTCCCACATTGACCAGTTGTTCGTGTGTGAAATCATCAATAGCAAACAGTATAATCCCCGAGGCATTTTTTACAGACTTGGTGGACATTTTCTTGAAGGCATTCCCCTGATCCATCTCCGCCAGTATTTCTACCGCTTTCCAGTCTCCCGCCACCTTAAACCCGGCTATTTCGCCCTGGGTAATATCTACTGAGGCAAGCTCTACACCATCCTTTGTGTTTTCTGCCTCTTCTCTCGTCCATCGTATCTCCTGGTAGAATTCTTTATGCCCCTGTTCATTTAACAATCTCACTTTATCACATTCAGCTATGATTTCAGAAAGCTCTTCCAGTTCTGCGTTATCTTCGGTGTAAAAGAAATTCACGTGCGCTGCCTGGTTTGCTATTTCCTGTAAATGTGTGTAAAACGAGGCGTCCAGTTTCTGCTTCTCGCCTATTTTCCGGTTAGTATGCCTTGTATATAAATGGGCTGCAAAATCAATCACTGCGCTATCGGCAGCTTCAGCTGATGGCCCAAACCTTATCGCGGCAATTAAGGATGGTTCGTCTTTAAGCGGGAATACTTCGGGATGATCTGCAAGGCTCAGGGCCTGAGACTGCAAATGTACATTTTCCAGTGCTGCACCTAGCCCCATATGAGAGCCCATTTCAAAGTAATCGCCCCATGACCAGGATTTGTATTTGTCATGAAAGAGGAACAGTACTCCCTTGTTAAATACCCATTTCCAGGGCTGGTTATTTCCCGCGGAGGGGGCAATTAAAGCAGCATCAATAATTTTATTCAGTTGGATTTCTGATAATTTATAAGGGTCTTCTTCGGCAGTTAAAAAGTATTTACCAATCAAACTGCTGATAGTGGGCATATCGATTGGCAGGTAGGGATTAGCTGAAAGTTCAGTTTTCTCCTCCGGTTTTTCACGGTCGCTGATAAGGGCTTCAAAATCTACATAGTATCTGCCGGAATCGTGATACTGATCTAATAAGATCCTGCGTGATACATCAGTTGTTAAAGCCCCGCCAAGTGTGACAGAGGAAGCTAATTGCGGCCATGTGTTGATAGATTGTTCAACCTCTATCATAGATGCTTTTAGCCTGGCAGAAATGGTCTCTGCGCCAATCATTTTCAGAATAAACGGAATTTTTTGCTCGTTTGTAAGTCCCTTGATATTGTCCGGCCGAAGCCCGTCTGCAAGGCCATGCAAAATAGCCCGTTCCGGTTCAAGGTCAAACCGTTCAACATCAAGCATGCCGCGGTCATTTGTATCCATGATCACAGGTACCTGCAGTTCCCTGGCCTTATAACGGCTTTGTATTTTGATATCCAGTCCATCACAAACTTCTACCAGCAGGTCCAGTTTGCCGTTTTCCAGGAAAAACCTGTCAATATTTTCCGGAATGAGTCCGTCATTAAAAATTTTTACCTGCATAAAGGGATCAATTTCAAGTATTTCCCTGGCAGCAATGATTGTCTTATTCAGGCCGAGGTTGTGTATCCCAGTTCTGATGCGGTTGAGATTACTTAATTCCGCAGTATCAAAATCAGCTAACCTGATTTCCCCGCATGTGCGTTCCATAGCCATGGTCAGTGCAATGGACTGACCTACCGAAAGGCCTACAATACCTATTTTTTTGGTCTTAAGGAGCTCTTGTTCTTCTTTTGTTATTTTGTATTTGTTCCTGTTTGTTCTTACTTCAATAAATTCCTCCTCATCCAGTGAATGGACCAGCCGTTGGTTCCATGGGTAGTAGATCCACACCCCGTAATCATACAGTTCGGTCGAATTCAGGTGTTGTTGAATTAAGGCTGGATATTCTTCACTCTTTATCTTAACGGAGGGGTTAAGGCTCTTGATCAATTCCTGTAGCTGCTCAGTGATCGTATCGTGTACAAAAGATACTTTACCCTGTTGTATCAAAATCTCAAGGGACTCTCTATCTGTAGTATTGCCCGGTCTGAAAAATAAGGGGGTATAAACTTGCTGCACATTTGCAGAGCTTGCCAGAAGATTTGCTATACTGTTCATGAAATAAGTATTAAGTTATTGCTATCTGAAAATAACATTAACATATTTCTTTTGCAAGAGCATTAGAAAAAGTTAATGTTATTTTCATTTATCTGTCTTTTTTTGAAATTATTTTTCGCATTGTTAATCGTGCCTTCCAGGTCCCATTCATCCAGATTAGGGATTCTGGTTTCATAGTGGATGATGATTTCTTTTCCTTTTAGCGACTGAACGTGGGTTAAACACAGTTCTTCCCTGATCTTAAATATGGCACGCCTGTCTTCGTCGTAGGCTTTATTCAGCGTAGGGACATCCTTCAGGAGCATTGTTGTAGCGATAAGATCCAGCTTGGGATAGTAAAAGGTACCATTATTTCCTATACTGCTTTCCAGTTCCATACCCACACATGCCACGGATTTTACCGTGTAGGGGGCACATAAGGCGAAGAGTGTCTGAATACCGATCTGATTGCATATGGAGACGGCAGCACGGATCAGGAAAGTCGTTCCGATACCATAACCTGCAATTTCTCCTGAATTCCATAGCCCGCAAATTTCGCCGGTACCTTCGTGGGCACATCTCCACACGAGATCAAATATTCCCGGGTCCATAGCACCCGTTGCCTGTTCAATTGGCAGGGGCTCGGAACCTCCCGCAACGTGAACGCGGATTCCTCCAAATATTTTTTTTTCAATGAGTGACTCTACCACAATAACGAAAACTGCAGGGTCCTTTGTCCACTCGTGTTTCGATGAGGTCACTTTTGTAATACCAATGCTGCTTAATACCTGTGCATGGCCTTCAAGAAAAAGATCACAGGACTCAGGGTCATCAATAGCCCTGAATGTTCTGAGCCTGACTTCCGGGGTTAGTGAATGTAAAATATCCTCCATTTGTATTTTTATATTATGATAATATTTTACTTACGTGAACTTGTGAAATTCATAAAATATAAACAATAAGAGAAATTGTTAAGCTGTTGAGTATCATTCATAGGTATTTCAGAGAGGAATTTTAAACCTTTAAATATAGTATAAATATTAAGTCATGTATTATATTTTGATAATTAAAAGTTCCTTTTAGTTTGTCAAATTCATTGCTTTAATCTGGGTTCTTCATGATTTCATTCATAGTTTTTCCTCTGGCAGAGGTACCGGATATATCCTCGATGATTTTGTCTGAAATTAATTTTTTAGAACTTATAAAAGCAATATATTTAAAAAAAATCCAAGTATAAACCAATGAATTCCGACATTCCAATTAATGTTCTTTACATAGATGATGAAGTTCATAATCTGAACGCATTTAAAGCAAGCTTTAGAATGAAATTCAATATTTTCACGGGTGAATCTGCGGCACAGGGAATGGAAGTTTTAGAAAAGGAGAATATCCACGTGATTCTTGCCGATCAGCGTATGCCCGGTATGACGGGCATAGAGTTTCTGGAATCCATTATCCCTGACTATCCCGATCCTATCAGGATCTTGCTAACGGGATTCGAAGACATCACAGCGGTGGTGGATGCGATCAACAGGGGGGAGGTTTACAAGTATATTCAGAAGCCCTGGGATGATGATAACCTGAGGATCAATATTGAGAAGGCCTTTGAGATCTATTCCCTTAGGAAAGAGAACAAGGAGCTGATTGAATCACTGCTGATCGTGAACAAGCAGCTTCAATTCCTGCTGAGGCAAAACCTGCTATAAAAAAATGCAAATGGTTTTCAGCCCCATTTGCATTGCTCTATCATTTATGAACGCTTAGCTAGAGTTCTTTCCTTAACCTGGCTACCGGAATATTCATCTGCTCTCTGTATTTTGCTACAGTCCGTCTGGCAATATTGTAACCCTGATCTTTTAAGATTTCAGTCAGTTTCTCGTCGGCAAGAGGCTTACGTTTGTCTTCATTGCCAATACAGTCTTCCAGGATTTTCTTCACTTCTTTGTTGGATACTTCTTCACCGCTCTCCGTTTGAATGGCTTCGGAGAAAAACGATTTTAACAGGAAGGTACCAAATTCAGTTTGCACGTATTTTGAATTCGCTACCCTTGATACTGTTGAGATATCCATATCAATCTTATCAGCGATATCTTTCAGGATCATCGGGCGCATTTTCCGTTCATCTCCCGTCAGCAGGTACTCATACTGGTATTGCATGATCGCATTCATTGTTTTTAACAAGGTCTGCTGGCGCTGTTTGATGGCGTCAATGAACCACTTCGCTGAATCAAGCTTTTGTTTAACGAATTGTACGGCTTCTTTTAGTTTTTTATCTTTTTGTGCAGCTTTATCATAATGTTCAAACATATCAATGTAAGAACGGCTTACTCTCAGCTCCGGTGCATTTTTTGAGTTCAGGGTAAGGATCAGGACAGAATCATTGTTGGAGATATGAAAGTCTGGTATAACCTGTAGCTGTTTGGTGGTCACCTGGTTTGAATCGCCTGGTTTTGGATTAAGGCGAAGGATTTCGGCAATGATCTCTTTCAGGTCTTCGCTGTTTAATCCAAGTGATTTTTCCAGTTTATCATAATGTTTCCTGGTAAATTCATCAAGATAGTTTTCTACTATCATAATGGCCTTTTGTATGATTGGGTTCAGCGGGTCTTTCCGGCGGAGCTGCAGGGTTAAACATTCCTGAAGATCACGGGCGGCAATTCCGGGAGGGTCAAAGCTCTGTATTACTTTCAGCATCTCCAGCACATCTTCTTCCTCCACCATTGCATTTTGTGAAAAGGCAAGGTCGTCAATCATGGAAGTGACCGGCCTCCTGAGGTATCCGTCATCATCCAGGCTTCCTATGATCTGTTTACCGATGATAAAATCCTGATCGGAAAGTGGTACAAGGTCAAGTTGTTCCTGAAGGCTTTCAAAAAAGGTGCTCTCAATAGCTATTGGTGTTTCCTTTTTTTCGTCGTCATCATCATTGTTATTATAGGAGGTGCTGTAATCATTCCCTCCGTCATCCTGCAGATAATCGTCTACATTAAATTCGTCTATATTTTCTTCTTTTGAACCTCCGTCAAAATCTTCGGGAGTATCATTAAGGTCGTCATATTCTCCTTTTGGCTCTTCAGCGATCATTAAGCTTGGGTCTTCAAGCGCTGGATTTTCTTCTAATTCTTCTTTTATACGGGTATCTAGGGAAACAGTAGGGACCTGCAGCAATTTGATAAATTGAATTTGCTGAGGGGATAATTTTTGAAGTAACTTTTGTTGTAAATGTTGTTTAAGCATGTTGTGTAGAAAAGGTATTTTGACCCGTTTCAAAAATAAGCATTTGGTTTAGATATAAACTATACACTCATAGCTATTATTGTAATTGACTCCATTTTTCCGGTAAAAACAACTGTTTTTATAATAAAGTTTATATTTTTATTGATAATAGCGGTAAATAGATAGTATAATATTTCTGAGGATGTACGTAATGCAGTTTATAGCTTTTGGGAATGAATAGGTTTAAACATAATATCTTTCTTTAAGTTTATACTAATAAGTTATATTGAACACCAATAAAATTTTTCATTATGAGTTTCATTAAAGAATTTAAAGAGTTTGCTGTAAAGGGCAATGTAGTAGACCTCGCTGTCGGGGTGATTATCGGAGGGGCATTTGGTAAGATCGTTACCTCAATGGTCAATGATCTGATCATGCCGCCTATCAGTCTGTTAATTGGTGACAAGGGGTTTACCAACCTTTATATTCCGCTGAATCAAAAAGTGCAGGATTTTGTAGCCGCCAATCCGAATGCTTCTCTTGAAGATGCTAAAAAAGCAGGCCCGGTATTTGCCTGGGGCAATTTCGCAACGGAAGTAATTAACTTTATCATCCTGGCGTTTATTATATTCCTGATGGTAAAAGCTATAAATTCAATGAAACGGAAAGAGGAAGAGGCACCTAAGGCCGCTCCGGCACCGTCAAAAGAAGAAGTATTA
>Ga0247730_1000139_pt1 | contig 71755 bp, 66 predicted proteins | sample UWRJL073202C2_FD_180959 | JGI IMG/M metagenome (GOLD analysis project Ga0247730, IMG submission 180959) | Plant litter microbial communities from Arlington Agricultural Research Station in Wisconsin, United States - UWRJ-L073-202C-2 | ecosystem: Environmental > Terrestrial > Plant litter >...
TAGGATTTGGCAAAGAGTTGATCCAAGTTTCATACAACGGCGTATAGCATTCTGCCACAATCACCGAATTGACGCGGATCCCGTAAGGCAGTAATTCTACCGCCCATTCCCTGGTCAGTGCATTACGGGCACCATTTGAGGCTGCATAGGCAGAAGTGCCGCCCTGACCAGTATCGGCTACTTTCGAGCCGATATTTACAATAGTACCTTTAGTTTCTTTTAAATAAGGAAGGACATGCTTAGCCATCAAGTAGTAGTGAATAACATTTTTATGCAGGCTGCTGATAAACCCTTCATAACTCCCATTTTCTAAGCCCACACCATCATTGACCCCAGCATTATTTACCAGTCCATCGATCCGTCCAAATTGAGCAATAATAGTATCGATTGTGCTTTTTGCAGCTGCCGGATCTGTTAATTCTGATACAACCTGGAACGCAGTTCCTATTTTAGCTACCTCTTGAAGCAATTTAAGGTTATCACTCTTGTTGCGACCTACAATTATAGGAATTGCACCTTCATGTACCAGCTGCCACACAATCCCCTCTCCGATCCCTTTAGCGCCACCAGTAACAATGATTACTTTATCTTTTAATTGCAGATCCATCCTTATCCTTCTTTAACATAAGCTTTAACCTGCTGTCTGGCTTTACCCAATCCATCAATACCCAGTTCCACCACATCACCTTCTTTTAAATAAACAGGCGGCTTAAAACCAAGACCAACTCCAGCAGGTGTCCCAGTAGAGATAACGTCGCCTGGAAGCAGGGTCATGAACTGGCTTACATAAGAGATTACAAAAGGAACGTTAAATATAAAATTCGACGTATTGCCATCCTGCATGGTTAAACCATTAACGGTAAGCCACAGTCGCAGGTTATTTACATCATCAATTTCATCTGGCGTAGCCAAAAACGGACCAATTGGAGCGAAAGTATCACATCCTTTTCCTTTATCCCATGTACCGTTTCTTTCAATCTGAAATTCCCGCTCAGAAACATCATTGTGCAGCGCATAACCTGCTACATAATCCAATGCTTCGGCTTCGTCTACGTAAGATGCTTTTTTGCCAATAACAACAGCCAACTCTACTTCCCAATCTGTTTTAACGGAATTTTTAGGGGTAATAATATCATCAAACGGCCCTACCATTGCCGTGGTAGATTTCATAAAGATAATTGGCTCTGAAGGCAAGGGCACATTGGTTTCTTTGGCATGATCGGCATAATTAAGGCCAATACAGATAATTTTGGAAGGACGGGCAATAGGGGCTCCCAAACGGGTGCCTGCAGGAATTTCTATTAACTTCCCTGTATTTGCTTTCACGAATTCTTCCAGCCTTTCCAATCCGCTGTTCTCAAAGAAATCTTCGTTATAATCACCTCCAAATGCAGAGGTATCGTAATTTACATCGTTTATGATGACACCGGTTTTTTCGCGTCCGGCATCACCCCATCTAATTAGTTTCATAATGCTATTTAGTTATTTAATTTTATAAATCCTCCATCAATTGGATAGTCGTTGCCGGTAATAAAACCAGACTCACCTGCACAGAGGTATAAGGCCAATGCAGCCACTTCTTCGGGTTTGCCCATACGGCCCAGGGGTTGACTTTTTGAGAGTTTTTCAAAAACTTGTTCTTCCTGGCCACTATAATTTTTCGCAATGAAGCCGTCTACGAAAGGTGTGTGTACCCTTGCTGGGGAAATACTATTGCAACGGATGCCGTCAGACAGATAATCACGAGCTACAGACATTGTCATTGCATAAATAGCACCTTTACTCATGGAATAGGCAAATCTATCTGTTATGCCTACTGAAGCAGCTATTGACGCCATGTTTAAAATAACCGGGCTACTGCTTTTCTTTAGCAGGGGTATGCCGGCAAATAGTGTATTATATGCCCCTTTAACGTTGACTTCGAATACACGGGCAAAGTCTTCCTCGCTGGTGGTATCCGCTTTACCAACATGGGCTATTCCGGCATTATTTACCAATATATCCAAACTGCCGACCTGGCTAAAAATACTGAGCACTTGCCCCTGATTACTTACATCACACCCATAGGCAGTAGCTTCACCTCCTTCATTTTTTATCTCTGCTACTGTTTCTGCTGCAGCCCCGGCATTCAGTTCTATAATATGGACGCTGGCACCTTGTTTGGCAAATAATACTGCAATTGCTTTGCCAATGCCGCTACCACCACCGGTAATAACGGCTGTTTTTCCTTTTAAACTAAACATATTCTTTTTTATAATGAGACTCCTCTTTTCCAGGGAATAAAATCATCTTGTCCTAATTCTACTGCTCTTGGTTTTATTCGACCACTGGCAACTTCTATCACGTAATTCAGCATGCGTTCACCTGCTTCTTCGATAGTCTCTGTACCTTCAATGATTGTTCCGCAGTTAATATCGATAATATCTGGCATTTTCTTATACAAAACCGTGTTGGTTGATACTTTGATTACGGGGGTTACAGGATTGCCAGTTGGTGTCCCTAGCCCAGTAGTGAAAATAACAATATTTGCACCAGCAGCTACTTCTGCAGTAGTGCTCTCTACATCGCTTCCCGGTGTACATAATAGGTTAAGACCGGGCTGTGATACTTTTTCGGGATAATCCAGCACTGCGGTAACAGGAGAATTACCTCCTTTTTTAGCTGCTCCTGCCGATTTAATTGCATCAGTAATTAAGCCATCTTTAATATTTCCCGGAGAAGGATTAGCATAGAAGCCAGACCCAGTAGCTTCGGCCAGTGCATTATAAGTAGTCATAAGCCCCATAAACCGGTTTGCAGTAGCTGTATCAATGCAACGGTCGCTCAGCTCCTGTTCTACTCCGCAAAGTTCCGGAAACTCGGCCAGGATTACACTACCGCCAAGCGTAACAAGCATATCAGATAGGTGTCCTAATGCAGGGTTTGCAGATATTCCAGAAAAACCATCCGATCCGCCACACTCTAGTCCTACACATAATTTTGATAAAGGCGACGGTTGACGTTCCTGCTGGTTCGCGACCATCAGTCCGCCGAAAGTTTGCTTTAAAGCTTCTTCTAACAATTTACGCTCTGTACCTAATTTCTGTTGTTCCAGTATAACCAGAGGTTTACTGAATCCAGGATCACGCTTATTAATCTCCTCTTGCAGAATACTTACCTGGGCATGCTGGCACCCCAAGCTTAATACCGTTGCACCTGCTACATTTGGATGCGTAATATAGCCAGCTAATAATCCGCAAAGCGTATCAGAATCCATCCGTGTACCACCGCAACCCATATCGTGGGTCAAGAATTTAATCCCATCTATATTTGGAAATAACTGATTTGCCTGCGCAACAGCAGCAGAGCGGTCAAGATCTGCGCTCAGTATATCTTGTACAGATTTACCTGTTTTATACAAGGCAATTAAACCATCTACTTCATTTTCATAGCTTCTGGCCTTTTTAAAACCCAGCTTGGCTGTTAAAGCTTCTTTGAGCACGGCTACATTTCTGTTTTCACAAAAAACCAGCGGAATAACGATCCAATAGTTGGAAGTCCCCACCGTCCCGTTATCCCGGTGAAAGCCCATGAAGGTTTTATCTTGGAAAGCACTGACGTCAGGTTTTTCCCATGCCGTTTTGCGTTCTCCGAGCTGGAATCCCGCCGCCGCATGGACGATATTGTTTATAGTTACTGCCCCTCCTTGCGGAATCTGTTCATTGGCTTTACCAACCAAGACACCGTACATATAGATACCATCACCGGCAGCCACATCCTGCAGAGTAAACTTATGCTTTGCCGCAACCGGGTTTAGCAAATTAAAGTTTTGTCCGCCGAAAGTGATAGAAAAACCTGCGGGCAGATCGGTCAATGCCACCAGCACATTATCTTTTGGGTGGATCTGAATAAAATTAGTGGTTTCTATGGGTAACATATTAATATAAATCAAATATTTTGTCCATTAACACCCATTTTTCTCCTGCTTTTGCACCAGGTACCGACTGCTGATATTTCCACATTAATGTCTCCCATTCCTGTACTTTAACATTCGTTGCATCTGCTACAGATTTGCGTTCAAAGCTGAAGCTATCATTTACGTCCATAATCATAAACAGACGGTTAGAAAAACGGTAAATCTGCATCGCAGTTATCCCTGAATCAACAATGCTATCATGGATTTCGGGCCATATTTTGTGATGATATTTTTCGTATTCCATGATCAGCTCCGGATCATCAATTAAATCGAGCGCTAGGCAGTACCTGTTCATTGCGGTAAGATTAAGTATATATTCGGTTCTCAAAGAAAGGCAATTTTGATTTTATTTATTTTATGATTTGAACGAAAGATTAAATGATTTTGTCATATTTACTTGTGGATTGGTGCTAATGGTAACAATCTTATTTTATTTTTGTAGTAATAAGCCAAATAGATAAAAATCAAATATGAAACCCCAGCTGCTAAAAGTCTCCACTAACCCTGTAAATTCTTTCAGTGCAAGGCAGGATAATGTGCCGTATATCAATAATCGCTGGCATTATCATACAGAAGTGGAACTTATCCATTTTAAGAGAGGTAACGGTACTCAATTTATCGGCGACAGCATCAAACGTTTCCGATCGGGCGATGTGGTACTGATTGGTGCGAATCTACCGCATTACTGGAGGTTTGATGATGTTTATTTTGATGAACACCCCACTACGGCAGATATAAGGGTAATACATTTCAATGAAAACTTCTGGGGGGATACCTTCCTGAACCTCCCGGAAAACAAGAACATTAAACTTACGCTAGAAAAAGCAAAAAGAGGTATTCAGATTGGGTCGTCAGCTACTGCTGACGTAGCTGATATCCTGGAGCGCTTATTAAAGGTAGAGGGTACCAAGAAAATTATCCTGCTGATCGAGGCACTGATGAGTATAGGAAACTGTGACGAGAACAAGCTCCTTTCTTCTATTGGCTTTGCACCTGATTTTGAAGAGACAGAGAATGACCGTATCCACGCTATATATGAATTTTCACTAGCCAATTTTAAAAGAAAAATCCAGACACAGGAAGTAGCGGGCATTGCCAACGTCAGCGTCAACTATTTTTGCAGATACTTTAAAACGCGTACAAGAAAAACCTATTCCCAGTTCATCAATGAAATAAGAATAGGTTATGCCTGCAAGCTGCTGATCGAAAATAAGATCAATGTAAAGCAAATATGTTATGAAAGTGGCTTTTATAACTTTGCCAGTTTTCATAAATATTTTAAATCCATAACTGGTAAAAGTCCACTTCCCTATCAGAAAGAATTTTTAAGCGACCGTAAAGAGGCTTTCCGACGTTCCATTTCCACGCACTGATTATTACTTTTTCGGCACTTTTGCACCTTCCTTCTTTGCTTCTGAAAGACCAATTGCAATCGCCTGTTTTTTAGAAGTGACCTTTTTTCCGCTGCCTGATTTAAGTTTTCCTTGTTTCATTTCATGTAAGGTCTCTTCTACCTTTTCTCCTGCTTTTTTTGAATACTCTGCCATATGAGTAAGATTTAATATGTTAATATTTAGCAGCAATAACAATACTCAAAATCAGAAGTTTGTACAATTTTATATTTATGTGCGGGACAAAAAAAAGCCAGTCACTTATAAGCAACTGGCCATTTTAGCATATACTGAACGTTACTTCATTGCATTCAATTTTGTTTTTAATTCTTTTACATCTGCCGAATCATTTACCGGAGCAGTAAAAATTGCATTGCCAGTCATAGCTTTCCCATAAAACTTTGTATTTGATGGCGCATCAATTGCAAGGGAAGCTCCATTTAAAGTAATTCCAGCGAAAAGCCCTTTACTGCGGGAGTAAGAATACACCTCTGCCTCTAACTTATAATCAGTACTTGCCGTAGAACTCCTGCCTACCGGTCCGGCTGCTACAGAAAGATCGCCCCCTAATGTAAAACTGCTGTTTTTAATATCAGTCAGGCTTTTACTGCTTTTAAATATCAATACAAGATCCACCGACTGTACACCAATCTGTGCACCAACACTACCACCTGTGATCGTTACAAATACTGGATTACTCCAGCTACCATCGCTTTTTTTGACCATTGCTATTCCTTTACCGCGTTTACCGCCAACTACAAAACCAGCATTGATCAACTTCGGAACGATAATTATTCCTTGCGTAACTTGTAAAAGCTCTGAAGGTATCGTCTCTTTCATCTCACTAAACGCAGTCAGCACTGCTGTTGCATCTGTAATTTTCGTTTGTTCTTTAGTTTGTGCAGCTACTGAAAAGGTCATAAACAGACCTGCCGTTAATAACATTAACGACTTAAATTTTGTAATATTCATAATGTTGATCATTTTCTGTTTTGTATTCTGGGAGTGGATAAACAAAACTAGCGCCAAAAATCACATATTAAAACATTTAGGAGTAAAAAACGCTTATTAATACTAGTGATCGACTTGTAAAAGCAATCTTAAAAATCAAAGAAAATCACTTATATTTCGAAACTGAAAGTTAAAAGTTTAATACACAAAAACAATGTATCAATGTTTTATCATCGACGACGAATCTTACGCCATCGAAACTTTAAAGAAATATGCAATTGATAGCGGTCAGCTAGAAATCATAGGAACTTCTAAAAACCCTATCGAGGCAATAAAGTTCATTAACGATTACAAGAAGATCGATATCACTTTTCTTGATATTGATATGCCTGAAATGTCTGGTTTGGATGTGGCTGACAATATCTATAAAAATACAGCAATCATATTTACAACTGGACATGCAGGATACGCCGTTAATGGATTTGAGAAAAACATTTCTGATTTTTTGCTGAAACCAATTTCTTTTGAAAGATTTATGAAATCGCTGACTAAAGTAATTGCAGAATTAGAGAAAAAGGAAATGGAGCCGCCAAAACATGAAAATTACTTTTTTGTGAACCCGGGAATGAAGGGGAAAATGCTGAAGATCAATTATGATGATGTTAATTATATCGAGGGATTAAATAATTATGTGATCATCCATACCCCTACTGTCAGCCATACGATATACCTTACGATGAAGGAAATGGAGGCAGGTTTAAGACCTGATATATTTATGAGAATCCATAAATCCTATATCATCAATATTGATAAAGTGACAATGATGGAAGGAAACACCATTACTATAGACAATCAGCCATTGCCGGTAGGGTCATCTTACAGGGAAAAATTAATAAAGAAAATTAATAGCTATACTATAAAGACGCAGCGGTAACAGCTTAAAAGATGATTATATACGACTAATACGATAGGCGCATCTTCGGCCCCCATCTACGATATATTCTATACGGCGCATCGGCACATTTTCTCCGATAACTGTTTGTAGGGTTTTGAACTCTGCGATACAGATTCCTGGGTTTGCATGGGCAGCAGCACCGATTGGACAATGATTTTCGATAAAGATGAATCCTTCATCATCTTTGATCAGCTGTGCCATATATCCTTCTCCTGAGCGGATAGCAACAAAACTAGTGATGCGTTCTTCCAGATCAGTAATACCATCTAGCGCCTGCAAGTATTTACTCGTGCCCCGGTCGCCATTGGCAATGATCACTTTAGAGACAGCATTTTCACCTAAAGTCTCTTTCATCACCTCCATCAGCTTTACTGTTAAAGCGGCATGCATATCTGGAAAACGTGACTGGCCTGCGTTGGTGAGCGACCAAATCTGCTGGGGCCTGCCCCGTCCGATCACAGTTTTACTGGAAGTCACCATCCCCTCTTTTTCTAACTTAAGCATCTGAAAACGAGCACCTTCCACCGTCACCTCAAACGCCATAGCGAGAGCAGACAGTGACTGTGGCCCGCTCGTTTTAAGCAAGTCCACCGCACGTTCTCTAAATGATAACTTATGTTCCATTACAACCACCCCAACTCTAACCTTGCTTCATCGCTCATCATATCTCTATCCCACGGCGGATCAAAAGTCAGCCTCACTTCTACCTCACCTATCCCCTCAATCGCTTTTACCTTTGTTTCTACTTCCATCAGGATTTCTCCAGCTGCAGGGCATGCCGGAGCAGTCAGTGTCATATAAATATGCACACTATTCTTTTCCAGCATCTGTATTTTATAGATTAATCCCAGCTCAAAAATATTCACTGGTATTTCGGGATCGTATATGGTTTTTATTGCATCTTCGATTTGGTCCCTTATAGATAGCTCACTCATAATTCCTCTGTTTTAAACCTGTGTATTAAAAGCGGCGGCATACATTTTCATTTGCTTTAGCATAGACAGCAGACCGTTAGAACGGGTGGGTGACAAATGTGTTTGCAAGCCTATTTTATTGATAAAATAAATATCAGCACCTAGTATTTCCTGTGGCGTATGTCCGGATAAAACCCTGATCATCATACTAATCAGCCCCTTAGTGATGATTGCATCACTATCAGCAGTAAAAGTGATTTTACCATCTCTGAACACTGGTTCCAGCCAAACGCTCGACTGGCAACCTTTGATCAGGTTCTCTGGAACTTTATATTTAGGATCGATCAGTGGAAGATCTTTTCCAATCTCAATAATATTTTCATATTTATCCATCCAGTCAGAGAAAAGCTCAAACTCCTCTATGATCTCATCCTGTTTTTCGTTTATCGTCATTACAAAAATTAAATAAGTATAGCTGCAGCCCTTTTAATTCCGGCAACCAGTAGATCAATCTCATCCTTTGTATTGTAAAAAGCAAAAGAAGCGCGGCAAGTACCCGGGATACCGAAAAAATCCATTACTGGCTCAGTACAATGGTGGCCAGTACGAATGGCAATTCCCTGCTTATCCAGCAATTCACCTAAATCATACGGATGGATGCCTTCCAATAAGAAAGAGATCACGCTTGCACGATCTGGCGATTTTCCGATAAACTGTATACCTTCTACCTCTGCAAGCTTTGACAGACCATAAGCAAGCAATTCACGCTCGGCTTCAGCAATAGTTTCCAATCCGATACTGCTCACATAATCTATTGCCGCACCTAAACCGATTGCACCTGACATATCTGGTGTACCCGCCTCAAATTTGTATGGCAACTCATTATAAGTAGTTTTCTCGAAAGTAACCGTCTTGATCATATCACCGCCGCCCTGGTAAGGAGGCATCGCGTTCAGCCATTTCTCTTTACCATATAAAGCACCGATACCAGTCGGCCCATAGATTTTATGTCCCGAAAATACCAGGAAATCTACATCAAGCTCCTGTACATCGATCTTCATGTGCTGGATAGCCTGTGCTGCATCTAGCAATACCGGTATATTTAACGCATGCGCCTGTTTGATAATTTCCCTTACCGGGTTAATTGTACCTAACGAATTGGATACATAAGTAACAGACACGATCTTAACGCGTTCATCCAACAAATCAGCTAAGTGATCAATCTGCATCACCCCATTTTTATCCATTGGAATCACCTTTAAAGTCGCACCGCGTTCTTCACAGATCATTTGCCATGGTACAATGTTAGAATGGTGCTCCATTGCAGAAATCACCACACTATCTCCCGGGTTCAGGAACTTCCTGCCAAAAGAAGAAGCCACGAGATTGATCCCGTCGGTTGTCCCTTTAGTAAAAATCACCTCGTCGTTATGGGCAGCATGAATGAAAGCCGCAACCTTTTTGCGCGACTCTTCGTAGGCAGCCGTGGCTTGCTGACTAAGCAAGTGCACCCCGCGGTGCACATTACTATTGTATCTTGTATAATAATCATCGAGTGCAGCAAGCACCTGTAGAGGCTTTTGTGTTGTTGCAGCATTATCGAAATAGACTAAGTTTTTACCATACACCTGCGTATCCAGGATAGGAAAGTCTTTTCTTATATTTTCAATCATTAATTTGCCCATCTCGCTCTTTTTTAACCAATAGAAGATAAAGAATCTTCCATCTTACTATGAATTAAAGATTGTATGTATTGCTTAACCGGCTCATTTGTAATCTTCTGTGTTACATCAAACATAAAGGCCTCTACCAGTAGTTTTCTTGAAGAATCTTCACTGATCCCTCTTGAACGCAAATAGAATAGCGATTCCGGATCAAACTGACCAACAGTACAACCATGGCTGCATTTTACATCATCAGCAAATATCTCTAACTGGGGTTTAGCAAATACCTGCGCATCGTCACTTAACAATAAGTTGTTGTTTTGCTGAAAAGCATTAGTCTTTTGCGCGGGGCGCTCCACAAAAACTTTACCATTAAAAACCGCCTTACCATGATCAAGCAATACCCCCTTATAGATCTCATTGCTCTCGCAATGCGGAAACTTATGGTGGATAGCCGTATGGTTATCAGTTAATTGATGTCCGCCCACTAAATAAACACCTAATAAATGTGTCTCAGTAGCAGTTCCATTAAGAACCACTTCCAGGTTATTGCGGATCAGTTCTGCACCAGGCAGGTTAAACGTAAAGTTATCATAACGACTGTCACGCTCTTGCGTAACACGCGTATAACTGATTAAACGTTCTTCGGTATGGTTATCCTGTATGGTATATTGGATCAGCTGTGCATTTTGTTTTACACTCACCTGGGTTACGCTATTCAGTAACACACGTTTAGTATTTTTAAGCATTACACTGGATTCGATAAGTTCTGCTTTAGCATTTTCATTAACCACAACTAAGTGACGCGGCTGGAACAATGCATTTTCATCTGCTGAATACAAGTGTATGATCTGAACAGGCTTATCTAATACGGTATTCCTTGGAACTTCAATAAAATATCCGTCAGTGAACAAAGAAGTATTTAACGCCAGCATCCTGTTGCTTTCTACCTCATCAAATGTAGCATGTGCAGCAAATTCAGCAGAATCAACGATACTTTCCAACGGCTGGATAAATACACCATTTGCAGGAAGAACAGATAAAGCAGGCTGTATTTCGCCATTCAATAAAACCAGCAGGTAGGCATCTAATCCAGGGATCAGCGCTGCATTAATCGCAGCAATCACCTCATCTTCAGCTGCAATACCGCTTACCAGAGAAAAATCACCGGTTAAAAACGGAGTAAGATTGGTAAATCTCCAATCTTCATCTTTTAATGTTGGAAAACCTTTCGCTTTAAAAATCTCGAAAGCATCCTTTCTAATTTTCGATAAATCACCATCTGTACCAAGCGTTTGACTACCTTCAAATTCGGCGATCAATTTGTTGTACAATGGAGCTGTTAACTGATTTACCATATTATTTATTGTTTATTATTTCGTTGCCATGGAACTCTTCTTTCAACCAGTCGTACCCTTTTTCTTCCAGTTCCAATGCCAATTCTTTAGTGCCGGAACGGACGATCTGGCCATTGTATAATACGTGTACAAAATCAGGCACGATATATTCCAGCAAACGCTGATAGTGGGTAATTAATACAAAAGCATTGTCTGCTGAACGCAGTTTGTTGATCCCATTAGACACAATACGTAAAGCATCGATATCTAAACCTGAATCTGTTTCATCAAGGATCGATAATTTAGGCTCTAACATGGCTAGTTGAAACACTTCGTTTCTTTTTTTCTCGCCACCAGAGAAACCCTGGTTTAATGAACGGTTTGCCAATTTAGCTTCAAACTCTACCAGCTCTTGTTTTTCCTTAGTCATTTTAAGGAAATCCTTCGCAGAAAGCGGGGGAAGGTTACGGTGAGTTCTAATTTCACTTAATGCTGTTCTCAGGAAATTGATATTTGATACCCCAGGGATTTCTACAGGATATTGGAAAGCAAGAAAAACTCCCTCACGGGCACGTTCTTCAGGTTTCATATCCAGTACGTTCTTGCCGTCCAGCCATACTTCGCCTTCGGTAACCTCGTAATTTTCACGGCCTGCCAAAACAGATGCCAATGAACTTTTACCAGATCCGTTTGGCCCCATGATTGCATGTACTTCGCCAGCTTTCACTTCCAGGTTGATACCTTTTAATATTTCTTTTCCTTCAATATTAGCATGAAGATTTTTTATTGATAACATATTCTTTTTTTATTTTTTAAGATTATCCTACACTACCTTCCAGCGTAAGAGAAAGTAATTTTTGCGCCTCTACGGCAAATTCCATTGGTAATTGGTTCAATACATCTTTAGCATAACCATTAACGATCAGTGCGATTGCCTGTTCGGCATCTATACCACGCTGGTTAAGATAAAACACCTGATCTTCACCTATTTTAGAAGTCGTCGCCTCATGTTCTATAGTCGCCGAGTTATTTTTTGATTCGATATAAGGGAAAGTATGCGCACCACACTGATCACCGATCAGCAAGGAATCACATTGCGTAAAATTACGTGCATGAGCAGCTCTTGGCCCCATCTGCACTAAACCACGATAACTATTCTGTCCCCTTCCTGCTGAGATACCTTTGGAAATGATCCTGCTTTTTGTATGCTTTCCAATATGGTGGATTTTAGTCCCTGTATCAGCAATTTGCATATTATTGGTTACCGCTACTGAGTAAAACTCACCAGCAGAATAATCACCCTGTAACAAGATACTTGGGTATTTCCAAGTGATCGCTGAACCTGTTTCTACTTGTGTCCAGGAAATCTTGGCATGGTCACCGCGGCAGGCACCACGTTTAGTAACGAAATTAAAAATCCCCCCTTTTCCGTCTTTATCGCCAGGATACCAGTTTTGTACGGTCGAATATTTAATTTCTGCACCTTTCATTGCAATCAGCTCTACTACTGCAGCATGCAGCTGATTTTCATCACGCATTGGTGCAGTACAGCCCTCCAGATAACTTACATAGCTATCCTCATCAGCAACAATCAATGTACGCTCAAACTGACCCGTATTTTCTGCATTGATCCTGAAGTAAGTAGATAATTCCATCGGGCAGCGTACCCCTTTAGGGATGTACACAAAAGATCCGTCAGAAAAAACTGCTGTATTCAGAGAAGCAAAAACATTATCTGTATGCGGAACTACTGTTCCAAGGTATTTCTTTACCAGTTCTGGATGCTCTCTTACTGCCTCACTCATTGAGCAGAAGATAATCCCCAGTTCATTTAAGTGTTTTTTGTAAGTTGTAGTTACCGATACACTATCGAATACCACATCTACTGCAACACCAGCAAGGTGTTTCTGCTCAGAAATAGGTATACCTAGTTTCTCGAAAGTACGCAGTAACTCTGGATCAACTTCATCCAGCGATGCATATTTCGCCTGTTCCTTTGGTGCAGCGTAATAAGAAATAGACTGAAAATCCATTTCCGGCATTTTAAAGTTCTGCCACTTAGGCATCTCTTGTTTCATAAAAGCATTATATCCCTTCATGCGCCAGTCCAGCAACCATTGTGGTTCATCCTTCTTCGCAGATATAAACCGTACAGTATCCTCGTTGAGTCCGGTTTCAGAAATATCCATATCAATTGCCGTCACAAAACCAAACTCGTATTCACGGTTTGCCAGCTCATCAAGCATCATATCATCTTTTTCCATCATTGTTCATTTTAAATGCTTACGCTCCCAGCCGGACGGCTATTGAATAAACATGGGTACAAAGATAGCTAACAACCGTAATAAACAAAGCGATTACTTTGTTTATTACGGTCTAATTACAATAAAACACGCATTTACAAAAATTGGGACAGGAAGTGATGGTAACAAATGGCTGATTAATGGTGTCTTAAGTAAAATAGGTGAGATTATATTGGACTTTACCAGAACTCCTACTAGATTTACAAATGCTTATTAAAGATTTTAAATGAATATTAAACCTACCAATTACCAAAGAGGAGTAATTAGTGCATTGCTCTTGATCGGAGCAGCGGCTTCGCTCCCATCTTTTGCACAGGAGAAGGCAAACGATCCCTTAATGAAAATCTATAGGGAAACACCTGCCAAGATCAACGACCTGATCCATACGAAGCTGGATGTTCGCTTTGATTATAAAAAGAGATACCTGTACGGAAAAGAATGGGTAACGATCAAACCCCATATCTATCCTACGGATACTCTGAGATTGGATGCTAAGGGAATGGACATTAAAACCCTTGCTATTGTTAAAAATGGAAAAGTAATTCCACTAAAATATACGTACGACAGTCTTACTTTGGCGATAAAACTTGACAAGGTATATAAGGACACAGAGAACTATACGGTTTTTATCGAATACACGGCTAAGCCAAATGAATTAAAACTGGCAGCAGGTGCAGCAATCACTGATGCCAAAGGTTTGTATTTCATCAATCCGGATAGCACAGAAAAAGGTAAGCCCGTACAAATCTGGACACAGGGTGAGTTGGAAAGTTCATCGGCATGGTTCCCGACCATCGATCATACCAATCAGAAGACAACCGAAGAAATCAGCATGACTGTACCTTCTAAGTACGTTACCCTTTCTAATGGAAGGTTAGCGGCACAGAAAAAGAACACCGATGGCACACGTACAGATACCTGGAAAATGGAATTACCGCACTCTCCTTACCTGTTCATGATGGCGGTAGGAGATTTCAAAATCTATAAGGATAAATGGCGTGATAAGGAAGTGAGCTATTACCTGGAGCCTAAGTATGCGCAGTACGCTAAAGATATCTTCGGTTTCACACCAGAAGTGATGGAGTTCTATTCTAAAATACTTGGTGTAGATTTTCCCTGGAACAAATATGCGCAGATTGTGGTGCGTGATTATGTAAGCGGTGCAATGGAAAATACTACTGCAACTGTACATGGCGCTTATGTTCAAGGGACTAAAAGAGAATTGGCAGACAGGTATTACGATGCTGGAAGAAGTACAATTGTACATGAGTTGTTCCACCAATGGTTCGGTGATTATGTAACCGCAGAAAGCTGGAGCAATATCACTGTTAACGAGTCTTTTGCAGATTTTAGTGAAACACTTTGGGCAGAACATAAATACGGACAGGATACGGGTGACGAACATAACCATGAAGCACTATTAACTTATCTGAACAATCCTGAAAATGTAAAGAAGGACCTGGTACGTTTCCATTACCGCGAGGGCATGGATGTATTTGATGGTGTTTCTTATCAAAAAGGTGGCAGAATATTAAATATGCTGCGCAACTATCTGGGTGCGCCGGTATTTTTCAAAGGGCTTAATATTTATTTGAAGACCAATGCCTTTAAAAATGGAGAGGCACAACAATTGCGCCTGGCACTCGAGGAAGCAAGTGGAAAAGACCTGAATTGGTTTTTTAATCAATGGTATTATGGTGCAGGACATCCATTGTTGGATATAAGTTATAAATGGGATGAAAAATCGAAAACACAGACGGTTTATTTGAATCAAACGCAAGAGGGAAAAGCTTTCATTTTACCCATGGCGATTGATATTTATTCGGGTGGCAAAAAAGAACGCCAGCAAATCTGGATGCGTGATAAATCTGATACGCTGACTTTCATGCTTGCTGCTAAACCTGATTTGGTAAATGTGGATGGCGACAAGATTTTGCTAACTAAAAAAACTGACCATAAGACTGTGGAAGAGTATTTATTCCAGCTTCAAAATGCACCGTTATATATGGATAGACTGGAAGCTTTGGAGGCCGCAGCTGCTGAACCGAATAACGCACCGGCACAAAAAATCTTGCTTACCCTATTGAGCGACAAGTATTATGGATTGCGTTTGGCAGCGTTAAATTCAATTGACCCGAAAAATGAGGCTTTGTTAACTGCTGCATTACCAACCGTATTAAAATTGGCTAAAACAGACGATAACAACTTAGTTAAAGCAGCGGCAATTAATATGGTAGGCGTTTCAAAAGGCGGAGAACAACAACTGGTACTATACCAGGAAGGCTTAAAAAGTCCGTCGTACGCCATACAGGGCGCTTCTTTAAATGCAATGGCGATGTTAAAACCGGAGGAATCCCTTCCTTTTGCAAAATCTTTCGAAAAAGATAGCCAGGGAGAATTAACCAATGCAATTATTGGTGTTTATGCTAAAAATGGAGGTGATGCAGAATGGCCATATGTATACGGCAACTTTACAGAAACTGATACGCAAACTAAAATGACTATGATGCCGAATTTCATTTATATGACTGCACACATCAAAAATCCAAAATATGCCCAGCAAGGGATTGTTGCGCTGAAAGATTTAGGTGTCAAATACAAACAATTTGGAGCTGCACCTCAGATTATCCAGGTACTGGAACAAATCAAAGGTGTTCGTAAACAGTTAAACGATGATGCTTCAGCAAAAATTGCCGAACAAGGCATTAAAGAGATCAATGATGCTAAATAATGGTTAATTTGCAGTAAATACGCTGCTTTACTGCAGAAGCCCGCTCCAATTATTTTGCAGCGGGCTTCTTGTTTGGTAACCGTTTTTCTATGGCAAGAATTGAATGCGGGGCTATATCCGACGATAACTATTATTGTATTTACAATACTTGCTCAGCTAAAAGAGAATTTAACTTTTCCTCAGCATCTACACAAAATCCTGGATGCACCCTTGAAGTCTGCAATACTGTACTCCTCATAGCCGTAAGCCACCTGAAGCGTGAAGCAAGATCCAGCTCTCCTATCGGGCCGCCATCCCTACCTCCGGCACAAAGCCTTGTAAAGGCCTGTAAGTTATCCTTTACTGCTTGTACATCGATATCTTTCGCAAAAGCCTTCAGCTTAAACTCATCCAGTACAAAAATTGACTTCAGAAATTTCTGCTTTGCACAATAAACAATCACTCCAACATTAAGAAACTCTTCGCGTTCTACCCTGGGTACAACACGAATTACTGCATACTCAAATAACTGTCTGTCTTGCATTTTGAGCTTCTTTTAAGAAAAGTGCAGAATGGGCAATCCTGGAGTTTAAAAATTCCGCATAAGCCTGACGGTGCTGTTCTGGTGAATCAAAAATTGATTCACCGCCTAGCCATTCATCGGGAACAAGTGCAACAATGTCCCGTATAAGTGTTGGAGTTAATAGTGCGCTAAATTCCGTATTAACGGCTTCCAGTTCGGTAGCCCAAGGCAACAGTACATGGTCTTTAATTAACGCAAAAGGCTTCTTAGCTTGCTCCTGCCAATTGTTCCAGGAGTGATGAAAATATAACGAAGCACCATGATCAATCAGCCATAATTCTTTATGCCAGATCAGCATATTCGTATTACGTGGGGTGCGGTCCATATTCATTAAAAGACAGTCCAGCCAGACAATTTGCGAAGCCAACTTTCCATCTACTATAGTGACAGTCGGATCAAAAGTAATCGCCTGAGATAAATAGTGCAGCGCCAGGTTCAGTCCCACGCTTGCCTTCAGCAAATCCTGGATTTCTTCATCCGGCTCTGTCCGCCCAAAGGCCTCATCCAAATTGGCAAATACAATTTCTGGCACCTTAAATCCCAATGCACGGGCAATTTCGCCGCCGATAATTTCTGCAATCAACGCCCTTATCCCCTGCCCGGCGCCACGGAATTTAAGGACGTACAGAAAATCATCATCTGCTTCTGCAATAGCCGGCATGGACCCGCCTTCACGCAAAGGCGTAACATAACGGGTAACGTTGACGGTTCTGAGTTGAAGTTTGTTTGTGTTTATCATTTTTAGAACTCCGTGTGGAGACAATTTGATTAAAGGCGCAAATTAGCAAGAATAATTGCGTTTTTAACATTGACGAATTAATATTTGAACCATATTAATTTATTAAGTGCAGGATTTAGACTAATCAGATTACCGCTTTTACGATTAAATAACTTCATCGATTATCATAGGGTAAAAACAGCTTTAATTATTACACAATTACAGCTTTAGATAAAGACATATAATGGTTTCCCAAAATGAATAATTTTATTAGTTTAGCTCAAAAAAAACATATATGAAATTAAAGCTACATCTTTTATTACCACTCATTGCTATTATTTCCTTATTTGGTTGCAAGCAGAAAACATCTGAAACTTCAAATGCTTCAACAACCGACACTACAGTTATCCCGGACTCTGTTATTGTGCCTGTAGCGGAAGCAAAGGTTTATATCAATAACTATTCTTCTAAAGCCGGTTTTGTAGACAGTACACCTGAGGAAATTGCGTCTGGCAAACCCAAGAAAAAGCCTGATACCCGTTGTATCTGGTTCAGCAAAGAAAGGCTGCAAGCGATGCTAAATCAGCTCGAACATGAAAAAGGCAATGGGATCCGCTTTTACCTGGCTGCTTATGATAAAAAATACCCTGATAATAAAACAGAAAGTAAAGCAAATCAACCGCCAAAAGAGTACTGGGGATATAATACACTAGTTATGGTATCTACAAAACCAGCAACAAATGACGAAAGTAAGCCTATTAATAAAGACTATTATTACGATGTAGAAAAAGGCATACCAGCTGCAGGAGCTCCACACGGTTTTATAGTAACCCTCACACCTGAAAACCGCGGAGAGATTTGTCCACCACCAGCAGACTGTTTTAAACAGGGCGCTACCTTATTACCTAAAAATTAATATGCCCACCTACTTTACAGTGAATACAATAATAGAGCTAATCTGCTTTTTGGTTAGCCTCTATTGTTTATTTAACGACCGTGATCCCTTCTGGAAGAGTTTTATTATTTATTTGTTTATCGTTTACGCAGTAGAAACCACCGGTATCTATTTACGAGAGCAGCGACACACAAACTTCCATCTTTATACCGTCTTTTTTATTCTTGAATGTGGCATGATCAGTGTATTCTTTTATCATTTATACAGTAAATATAAATCAAGAGTAGCACTGATCTTATATGCCTGGCTTGCCTTATTTATGATACTTTTTACTTTGGAATTGAAAGCAAATAATTTCGGAGGATTCCCTTTCAAAACCGCCGCATTAATGTCAGTAATTTTTGTATTTGCCAGCTGCTACTTTTACCTACTGGTAATCAGAGATGAACATTTTAGAAAATTAGGTTCTTATCCTTCATTTTGGATAGTAAATGGTGTTTTATTTTACTATTTTGGCGGTACAGCCTGCAATATATTTTATGATTATTTACTACACCAGAAACTTACTCCAATAGGTATGTCTGTTAGATATATCATATTCAATGTTTTGAATGTATTGTTGTACACCTGCTGGTCTTACGCTTTTATATGCAGATATCGTCAAAGGAACTTATCTCCCTCATCTTTGTAATCACTTTTATTTTTCTCCTTGCCCCTATTTTTTTGATTACTTATGTTTCCGTATACAATAAAAAAAAGGCTAAACATTTGGAAGAAAAAGAAGAGCTGAGGAAAGTTTTTGAACTTGAATTACTAAAAAGCCAGGTTGAAGTGCAGGAGCGGCTAATGCAGAATATCGCTAGCAACCTCCACGACAATATCGGCCAGCTATTGAGCCTCACCAGTGTTACACTTAGCTCCATTGCAGCAGAAAACCCGCAGCAAGCGAAAATAAAAACGGCGGGCGACCTTACTATCAGGGCTATCCAGGAACTTCGACAACTTTCTAAAATGATGAGCGGGCAGGAATTAATCAAGAAAAACCTTGGTCATGCGATAGCTATTGAATTAGACTGGCTGGAAAAGGGTACTGAATTTAAAATACAATTTCAAGATAACACGACACATTCCAATCAGGAATATGCAGATAAAGAACTAATTTTGTTTAGACTGTTTCAGGAGATATTAAGTAATATTATTAAACATGCGCAAGCATCGGTTATCACGATTATGCTGGACCAGGTACCCGGGCTATTGTCTTTAAATGTAAAGGATAATGGGAAAGGTTTTGTATTAGAAGATAAAATGAAAGATGGAAGTGGCATGGGACTATTCAATATCAGTAAAAGGGCCAGGATGATGAACGGTACGTTAAGTATTAATTCAAACCCTGGTTTAGGTACAGAAATATTAGTTTCTATTCCTTATTTATAAAATTTATGGAAGACAAAAAAACGGCTATTGCAATAGTGGATGACCACACCCTATTCCGAAAGGGAATAGTCAGCCTTTTATCTGAATCCGGCGAAATTGATGTGCTTTTTGACGCTTGCAATGGTGTTGAGATGCAAAGCATGATAGCTAAAAGCCAATTGCCCGAAGTGATTTTGATGGACATCAATATGCCGCAAATGGATGGCTATGCGGCTACACAATGGGTCACTAAAAATTATCCTTCCGTAAGGGTACTGGCACTTAGCATGTATGATGACGATAAACCAATTATAGAAATGCTGAAAAGCGGGGCTGGCGGTTATCTGTTAAAAGAATCCAGAACGACAGATCTGATCACAGCTATTAAAACTATAGCTAGTCAGGGTTACTTTATGAATAACCTGGTATCTGGAAAACTTATCAGGTCTTTACAAGATAAAAAACCTTTAAAAAACGATATTGACCAGTTATCTGTTAATGAATTGAAATTCCTGCAGCATTGCTGTTCAGAGTTCACTTACAAAGAAATAGCAGATAAAATGAATTTAAGTCACCATACAATTGATAACTACAGAGAAGCACTATTTCAGAAACTAGATATCAAATCTCGCACAGGATTAGTACTTTTTGCAATCCGCAACGATCTAATCAAACTTTAACCATTATGACACCGGAAGAAATAAAACCTGATATTATCTGTTTTGGGGAAATCTTATGGGATAATCTGCCTACTGGCAGAACGGCCGGCGGAGCACCCATGAACGTCGCTTATCACCTTAACCGTACAGGTGCAGCAAGTAAACTGATCAGCAGAACGGGAAATGATACTGCTGGTCTTGACCTGTTAGCTTTTTTAGAAAAAATTAACCTGCCTGTAGATTTGGTTCAAACTGACCATCAATATGCTACTGGTGAAGTGATGGCGACGGTTACAGCAAACGACGAAGTAGTATACGATATTAAGCTTAATGCCGCATGGGATTTTATCGAGTTTAAGCCAGAATACCGATTGTTGGCAAAAGAGGCCGATGCGTTTGTTTTTGGCAGCCTCTCTGCCCGTAACGAAACAACCAGGAACACACTGCTGCAAATTCTTGAAACTGCTTCGTTTAAAGTATTTGATGTAAACCTGAGGGCGCCGCATTATTCGAAAGATATTGTAGAACTGCTACTATCTAAAACAGACCTGTTGAAATTAAACGAAAACGAATTGCTGCTCTTAAGCGAATGGTTTTACGATGCGGGTGCTGCTGAAAAGTACACAGTTAAATTTTTGCTGGAGAATTTTGGCATTAAAGAGATACTGATTACCAAGGGAGGCAATGGTGCTGCATACTATTCTTCTGCTACTTATTTTACAGGCAGCGCATACCAAGTTACCATAGCGGATACCGTTGGTGCGGGAGATTCTTTTCTGGCTGCCTTTTTATGCCAGAAACTAACTGGTGCAGAAATACCTGATGCACTAAATTATGCCCTTGGTATGGGTGCATTTATAGCCGGAAAGCACGGTGCTTGTCCGCCCTACACAAAAAAGGACCTGGCTGCCTTTATGGAACAATCAATAAAGACATCCTGATCACTAACCAACAAATAGCGTAACAAATTGGCTGATATAATCCTATTATTTAGGTTTTAACTCCTATATTGATGAACATAACGAGCTAATTTAATGTTAATAAACACAACAAACTGAAATCTGAATGAGCGTAAAACTCACCTAAAGAGAGAAATACAAGCTCATTCAAGCTTCATAAACGTTAAAAAACAGTAATTCTTAAATCACCAAATGTAAATTAAATCAATTAAATATGTTCCTGAACAAAGCAATTATAACCTCATTACTTTTAGCTGGTATAGAAGTAGCCAATGCACAAGCAAAGCACGAGGATACAGAATTTTACACCCCAGTACCCAAAAATGTTGTAGCCGGAAAAACAACTACCGATGCACCTTCTGATGCAATAATTTTGTTTGATGGCAAAAACCTTGATCAATGGGTAAAAACGGAAGACCGTACGCAACCTGCTCCATGGATAGTGAGCAAAGGGATACTCACAGTAGATAAAAAATCTGGCAATATTGAGACTAAACAAGCATTTGGAAACTACCAATTGCACATTGAATGGCAGGTACCAAAAAACATCAGCGGCGAAGGACAACTTCGTGGTAATAGCGGACTTTTCCTCGCTTCTATTGGTAAAGGCGATCTTGGTTACGAATTGCAGGTTCTTGATTCTTATGAGAATAAAACTTATACCAACGGCATGGCTGGCAGTATATATAAACAAACCACCCCTTTGGTTAACCCATCTAAGAAACCGGGAGAATGGCAAACATATGATGTTATCTGGACAGCTCCTACTTTTAAGGCCGATAGTACGGTAAATACGCCGGCAAGGGTAACAGTTTTATACAATGGTGTACTAGTGCAAAATAACTTTGAACTAAAGGGACCAACACAATATGTTGGTACCCCATCTTACAGTAAAGCACATGGTCCTGCACCAATTAAGCTACAAGCACATGGAGACAAAAGCGAGCCTGTAAGTTTTCGCAATATCTGGATAAGGGAGCTTTAAGTCTTTAAATGACTAACAAAAAGGCGAAGCACGTTCAAATGTGCCTCGCCTTTTTGTTAGTCATTTATATTATTCATTCTTATCCATAACTGCCTATATTAATAAATCTTCATTTCCCAAAGACCAGCCTCTCCTTTCGTAATGCGCAGGCGCAAATAACGCGCATTCCCCGGCTTAACTGCTACATGAGGAGAACGTACAGCAATTTCCTGCTGCGTTGCACAGGTAACCCAAGATACGCCATCTACAGATTTTTCCAGTACCCAGGCATGTCCGTACGTCGGTAATACAAACTCCATTTCACAAGACTTAACTTTCACTACCTTACCAAGATCAAAGCTTATCCATGGCGACTGATCATCTTCTTTGGCTCTCCATCGGGTAGCATAAGATAAGTCCGCTGCATTTGATGACTGATAACTGAAAGTCCGCCGCACTTTTTTTACGGGCAAATTAGCAGTAACCAATTTATCATCTTCATTCGCACTAATTGTTCCTTCTACAGATTTATCTGCACGGAAACTGGAGGCGGTTACCCGCGCTGAAGGGGCAATATTTACCCCTCTTTTATCTTTGATATAGGTCAGTTTACCTACACCATGCTGATCCGGAGCTATCGGCTTTATGGTGCCATCTTCATTAAAATATATCCGGTTGGCATACACCTGGCGGGTAGTTCCTCCTTCTCCATATTCCAGGTAAATAAAATAATACTGATCCGTACCCGGCAGGTTAAAAACATTACCATGCCCGGGGCCCCATATTTGTTGTTCGGGAGCAGAATAAATAAATATATTTTCGCCCTTCGGCTCTTCAAAAGGTCCTAGCGGACTTTTACGACTAATCATATAACCGTTACTGTAGCTGGCGTGACCAGACAGGGTATAGAAATAATAATAAATCCCTTTTCGCTTAAATAAACCCGGACCTTCAGAATAACCCTTAAACTTAGTCGGGATAGTTACTGTTTCACTTTTCAGGCTAACCAGATCTGTACCCATTGCCGCAGCCTTACGCCTTCTCCAATAGATATATGCCTGTCCATCCTCATCAACAAACGGATCTCCATCAATGTCATTTATTAAAGGCTTCGTTTCTGTAGCAGCTTTTGCAGGTTCATTAAAATAGACGCCTGTTCCATTGGTGAACCGAAATGGTCCCTCGGGTTTGTCGGCTACCAGTACATATGTGCCCAACTCTTCATCAGGCTTTACAATTGTAGCATATAAATAGAAGCGATTATCCTTTTTTAATACATTGCCTGGTGCCCAATACCTAAAGTAGCCGCTTTTTTGTTTACCCGATTTGTCGGTATACTGGTAAAGCTTATTCCAGTCTATGCCAAGATCCATTATTCCTTCAAAACTCCAGTTTACAAAATCTTTGGATTTCCAAACAACAGGAGGCCCCATCCGGGTTAAGTCCTGATCAATGTCCGTAGTAGCGTACAAATAGAAATTGCCATCAAAGCTAACTATAGAAGGGTCTGCTACATTATCCGGCACTATAGGATTAAACTCTTGTGGGCGCAAAACTTTATATTGTTGTGCGCTTAATAACAGACTATTGCAGAGCACGATCAGCAACAAGAGATATCTTATACACATATCAGTATTTTAATCGTTACTACTTTTTCTTCTTTTTTGCCAATTTCAATGGCTTCAGCTCTTCGAAAACATTAACAGGCAAAATATTTCCTGCTTTATCAAAATGCATAGGTGAAATACAGGTCTCCCTATTGTAACCATTGCCACCCGGGATAATGAAACGGTGATAAACAATATACCACTCATCCTTACCAGGAACCTGAACCACAGAATGATGTCCGGCGCCCTGTACGATACCGCTACCTTTCAATACCGGATCACCAGAAGCCTTTATAAAGGGACCGATTGGAGAATCAGCAGTCGCATAAGCAACAGAATAGCGCGGGTCACGCGTATCATATTCCGACCACATCAAATAATATTTTTTGTTCCTTTTAAAAACGAAAGGGCCTTCATTGTAACCTTCCGGTTTGATCGAAATCATTTCCTGGGGATTATAAGAAATCATATCCGGATGTAACTTAACAATATTACAAGCGCCTTGCCCGAAATACAAATAAGCAGACCCATCATCATCCACAAACACCATTGGATCGATCACCTGCCCTTTAACAGTACCTTTACTTACTAGTGGTTTTCCAAGCGGATCAATAAATGGCCCAGTTGGCTTATCAGCAACAGCCACTCCGATATTAACATTAGCAGAATAATAGAAGTAGTATTTCCCATTTTTCTCTGCCATTGCAGGTGCCCAGGCTCTTGAATCAGCCCATTTCAGATCTCTAGGAAGATCAAGTATTACACCTTCATTATTCCAATGCACAAGATCGGCGGAAGACCAGCATGAAAAAAAAGTAGATGCCCAACCTACCGTTCCATCAGTTGTTGGATAGATGTAATATTTACCGCCAGTGGCGGCAATATGCGGATCTGCATAGGCCCCTGGCAGTACCGCGGCAGGAGCATTGTTCAGCTCTTTTGTTTGGGAATAGGCAGCAGGAGAAATAAAAAAGGTAGCCAACAGCAATAAAAAAGGAATCTTCATACAGTATATTTTCGCTAAATATAATATATGAAGATTAAAAAATACGTTCTGTGTAAGAATTGATTATAAAATAGAGCTATAACCGAATTGATTAGCTAATTTATTGAGACAAAAAAAGCCGTCGCTATAAATGCAGAGACGGCCATTAGGAAAAATAAGATTAAACCTTTTTAGGAGGCAAATCAAATGCAACTGCTTCGTGTTCAAAATGCCCATTGTGTGCACCATCGCAAAACGGCTTATTTTTTGAAAGTCCGCAACGGCAAATTGTCAATACTGTCCTGCCCTGCAGTCCGTATTCATTACCGCTTTTATCTACGATTTCAAAATCTCCCTCTATTTTGACCGACCCGTTATTGTTGATTGTAAGTTTTGTTTTAGACATTTATCGTTTGTTTGCAGCAAAATTAGAACAAATGCTTCGAAACCATAGCATCTCATTTTTATTTAGAAACATTCCTTTAAACAGGAACTGACAACTATTTTAACTGATCTATCAAGGCGGTAAAATATGACTAATAAAATCTGATAAAAAAAATGGAGCTTCTTTCGAAACTCCATTTTTTTCTTCTTATAACAGAGAGAATTTTGTTATTTAGATACCGTCGCCAATTTATTATAAGATAAATAGCCTTGGATTGATTTTCTTTTGCATACCAGAAGGTAATGTTCTTTTTACACTGCCCTCATTTTTGAATGACGCTGTTAAAACGTTATCCTGATTTTGCAATTGATCACCGATAAACAGGGCTTCTTGCTGGAACTTGTCGGTTGTACTTTGATTTTTGATCTGATCTTTCATGGTGAAGGTATTTTTTCATTTAAAGAACAACGGTCGTGCCATAAAGTTTGTCCACTTTAAGTAAAAAACTACTAAATCGTTATATCATAAAACCTGACGATTTTTTTTCTATTTATTATTGTTTTAAATAAGATTGTCTATTTTTACCACATCATGAACACAGAGAAAAAGGCTTCAAAAAAGGACATATTCATCAAATGGATCAAAAGGATCGGTATTTGGGGATTTTTGTTTTTCTTGGTCAAAGGCCTGATCTGGCTTGCTCTAGGCTACTGGGTATTTAAATAACCAAAAATTATTAAAGCAAACAATTCATAGGCATCAACCGTTAAGGAAAAAAAACTTACAACTATGAAGAATCAAATTCCAGCGCAAAAAGAAGGCGGGTCATTAGACACTATTGCCAAGGTTAAATTTAATTCAATTGAATCTGCAAAAGAATGTTATGAGATGGCAAAGAATAGGTTGCTTAATATTTCTGGATGGGCAGAAATCTGCGAAGTCCCTTTATCTACTTTTATATTATGCGACAAGCTGGGTAATCAGATTTACAGGCCTGCTGTAGAAGGTGACCTTTTGAAGATTGACATTCCTGGTCCTGGTCCATCTTCGGGGGACGGTTATGATTGGGTAAGAATAGAAAAGATTAACGAAGAAATTACTGGCGATATTTCCATTTTCACTTTACAAGCCAGGCCGACAGTCAATCCAGTAAACGAAGATTCATCCATCGCCCACTTTTTTTCTGAACAAGCCACCTCTACCTTTCAAGTTAAACAAATAGGAAATACCGTATCGGCAGAAGAACATGGAAGAAATGAGGTGCCCAATACAGACACCTCAAAATTTTCTGACCAGGTCAGAAATACCCTTATTGGGTGGACAGCCAAAATTGGATTGTCGTTTCCCCAATGGAAAAGCCTGGTTGAAGGTATTATTAAAACCTGAACTACAGCGTAGGTTTCAATGTTCCTTCTTTTATACTTTCTAAAATCGCTTTTGTATCTTCGAAATTAGTATGATGAAAAGCATTGATACCTAATTTTTTAGCTGTCTCCACCTGGAAAATACGGTCATCGAAATAATAACACTGCTCAGGTCTTGCCTGCGCCACACCAAGTGCCAGTAAAAAAATATTTGGATCAGGTTTACGCATTTTCACATCACAGGAAGATACAAATGCATCGAAACACTGGTGAAGTTTAAACTTTTTAACCCGATAAGTATTAAGTTCTTTACCTTCATTATTAATCGAGATTACCCGAAAACCGCATTCCTTTTTCCATTCCTTCATCCATTCCAGCAAGCCCGGAAGTTCTTTTGATCTGGAATATACAAATTCTTTAAAATCTTCTCTTGGGAAATCCCTGGGATGGTTAAAAACAACCGTATCCAGATATTCATCAAGCGTCATATTACCGATCTCAAAAATATTAAAAACATAATTATGCAGGGTGTTGAGCTCTTCATAATCAAGACCAAACTTTTCTGCTGCTAACTTTCGTGAGTCGTGGCCCCAGCCATTTGTCAGCAATACCCCACCGATATCAAAAAAAAGTATTTTCGTTTCTGTATTTTCCATCATAATGTATCTACCATTAATTTACTTTCGTAAACTTAGTTATTTACCTACAAAATAATTGAAATAAATAATAGAGATACGTAATCAAACTGTCACTATATGGTGATTCGTCCCCCAGTTACAGGAATTGTTGCGCCAGCAATATAACTAGCCTCTTCAGAGGCCAGAAAAACAAACGCTGGAGCAACCTCCACTGGTTGTCCCGGTCTGCCCATCGGCGTATCCTCACCAAAATTCTCTGGGTGCGGCATCGTTGAAGGAATCAGGGGAGTCCATATCGGTCCGGGTGCCACTGCATTTACCCTTATACCTTTCCTGCTGCCCAGCAAGATCTGGTTTAGATTAGCCGTAAAGTTTTGTATTGCCCCTTTTGTTGCGGCGTACGGTAGCAAAACCTGACTTGGAGAATAAGCATTTACAGAAGTAGTATTAATTATACTGCTTCCCGGTTTCATATGTGGCTCAGCAGCTTTACACAAATAAAACATCGCCGTAATATTTGTATCGAAAGTCCGTATCCATTCTTCGGATGGAATCTCCTGTAGAGAATCCCGTCCCATTTGAAAAGCAGCGTTGTTCACCAAGATATCAATCTGTCCAAACTCCTGCACTGCCCTGTTAACTATTTCTTTACAATGTTCTTCGCCTCTGATATCACCTCTAACTAGTACAGCTTGTTTTCCACAAGCCCTAACCAGCTCAGCCGTATCTTCTGCATCTTTATCCTCTGTTTCGTCAAAGTAACTAATCAATATATCTGCCCCCTCACGTGCAAAAGCAATTGCAACTGCACGGCCAATTCCAGAATCGCCCCCGGTAATTACCGCCTTTTTGCCGGCAAGTTTTCCTGAACCGATATAGGACTCTTCTCCATGATCAGCTATGGGGTGCATTTGATCTCCCGTTCCAGGCATTTCCTGCGTTTGTTTTGGAAATGGTGGAACCGGGTATTTGTTATGCGGATTAATTAATAATGTTTGATTGTCCATCTGCTCTTCGGGTTAATATTAATTAATCCTTATGTTTTTTATCAACATTTGGAAGGTCATCTCCCCTGTTATCAGGCTTCTTAACTCGGATTACTGAATCTATTCCTATAGCCATTTTATTGTGCATTTGAAGTACAGGTAAAGTTTTAACAGCAAAATCCTTAACCTTACCATCTTCAAATCTTGTGGCCCCATTAAAAAGATCTATTGTCTTTGCATGATCTTCCACCATCATCTGCATATAATTTTGGTCATATTCGTTATCTTGCATCTGGCGCATCGCTGCAAGATGGCTCTGTTCTGCAGGAGGTAAGGCGCCAGGTAATTTCAACCCCATGCCTTTAGCTAGTGTTTCGAGCTGCTGATTAGCTTTTGTATGATCAGTAATCATCTGTCTGGCAAACTTAATTACCTCAGTACTTTTAGACTTTTGCGTAGTCAGGTTTCCCATTTCAACTTCCATCATTCCCCCCACTGCTGCTTTTTCAATAAAGCTTGTCTCCGTTAATTTAGGATCAGCGTCCTTAACCATTGATTTTGACAACGTATCCAGCGTTGTATCCGCCGGGATAGTCGTAGTTCCTGAGGTTTGCTTATCAGACGATTGGCAGGCTTGTAAGGATAGCAATACACCTGTCATCATTGCCAGATTTTTGAAGTTGTTCATAGTGATAGTTTTAGTTTCCTTCAACTTAACACCGCTATATATAAATGGTTTTTGCCAATTTGAAAAAATGAATAACTCGCCCGATTATACAACTGCTATCCGATTTTTATGTTGCAAACAACGCCAATTATTTGGTCATCATTCCAGAGATCACATTTATACTTAAAGCAACTATTACCGTATTAAAAGCAAAAGAAATCAAGCTATGTATCAATGCAAGGCGCCTAATCCGCTTAGAACTGATCTCCACATCAGACACCTGAAAGGTCATGCCGATCACGAAAGAAAAATAACTGAAATCAAGATAATCAGGTTCATGTTCTTTCGGGAATTCTAATCCTTCAAGGTATTTAGAAGTAGACTTCCCCTTTGGCGTTGATTCATAAAATAAGTGTGCATAGCGAAAAACGAATAAAGTGTGTACAAGAGCCCACGAAGACATTACTGCACCAATAGAGAGCAGGATATGTAAAGTAAGTGGAAGTCCGCTCATGTTTTTAGTAGATTTTAATAAAAGTATTACTACAAAAAGGCAGACCAGTGCGGCGGTAAGCACGAAGACAAATATCAGGGTACGGTTGCTATCTTGTATTTTTGCAATCTTTTTCATCTCTAAAGGATGAACAGAAAGAATGGTAGACCAAGAAAGGGAAGTCAGTATTACAGCAAACCCAGTCCATGTAACTATGAACTGGGTTGATGCTGTTATTTTAGTATAGCTAACCGCAAAAATGATCAGCGCTGCAACAAAAGATATATAAAATTTATGATGGGCATCTAATCTCGTGATTTGCATGAACTCTGTTTATTTAATTTGACTGCAATTTTAATCAAATTAAATTAGAATCATATGAATATCATGCAAGACGAAACCTGGCTTAAGCTACTTTAGGCAAGAAATTCTGGTAGTGCATTTTTAAGCTCTTTTTTAATAGCTGTCTAGCCACATGTATCCTGGTCTTAACGGTTCCAATTGGAATATCTAATTCTTCTGCAATTTCATAATATTTATATCCTTCAAAATATTTAAGAAAAGGAGTATAATATTCTGGCTGCAATTTCGAGAGTGCTTTGTAAATATCCTCCATCACAAACTTTCCATCACTATCATTTACACTAGCGCTATAATGTAGTTTATCTGAAGTAATTTCGTCACTTACTGTCATTATAGAATTTGTTTTAGTAGCCCTGCGGTAATTGTTTATGAAAGTATTTTTCATAATCGTATATAACCACGCTTTGAAATTTGTGCCTTCTTTAAAATGTGTAGAATAATTAATAGCCTTTAACATAGTGTCCTGAACAAGGTCATTTGCATCTTCGACGTCCCGGGTAAAAGATATAGCAAATGAATGTAAGGAATCTTTATAACTGTAAAGCTGGTAATTGAAATCGTTTGTGCTCATAGTCTTTTGTTTTTATAGTTAGATATAGAAATATGGGCAAATCACATACCAAAAAGATTATAATAGGGAAGTAAAATAGTAATAACGAATTATTAATTTACTTTTAATAAACAATTACACTAATGTGTGTTGTTTATCGAAATTATACGGGAAATATGTACAGAATTTTATACACTACAAAGACATTCATAGTATGGTAATTACTAAAAAAACAACACACTAAGAATAATTAGTTAGGAATATTTTTATTTTAAGATGCTGTTTTTCAGACATATAGCTAGAGGGAAAAACGAGTTTCCCCTCCAGTATATCAAACACACCAATTTGAGAGCGCAATTTTAGTACAAGTGCGAGATTCAACTTGTTTTAAAACCTAGCTTGATAACAAAACTAGGAAAGTGGATTTAATTATTAAACATTATTACACGAATGAAGCTATTCCCTACACGAATACCCTCTTTCGAACAACATTTGATAAAGTGCTCAAATGAAAACACTCCAGATCATCCAATCTGGAGTGCAACAAAACAAAACTTAGATCTAACCAAAATCAAGTGTCTTTGAAGATGTTTAATATTTTCTGTGACGTCATGGGCGGATTCGAACCGCCGTCAAGGGTTTTGCAGACCCGTACCTAACCACTCGGCCACATGACTATTTTTATTAGGTCACACATACAGTTTAGCGGACAGCAGCAAATATAATAATGTCTACTTAATTAGTAGTATTTATTTTAATTTATTTGTCTTTTTTAGTCTGTCAGTAGAAAGGCTTATATTTATCTGCTCAATATGCCTTATTCAAATCACTTAAATCAATCAGATAATTATCTTCAGGAAACCTTTATACTGGAAGACTTTAATCTATCAGTGTTAAATGCCATCTTTATTTTGAAACACTGCGAGGGACCTGAAGATACTGGTGCAGCTGGTTATTATGATCTTCACCCAGAACAGTTGGTTATTGGTTTTGCATCATTTACTGATACGGGCAGTCCAATAAAATTCCCACAAGTTAACATCAGGTACGATCAGCATCAACTTATCCTCTCCTGCCGCTGTGCCACCCCCAAAAACAGGCTATGTACCCATCAGGCCAGGGTGCTGTTCAATCTGCTGCACAGGCCAGAAATCAGGATTTTTTTTGACGAAAAAATGAGGGAAGAAAAAATCCGGACTTTTGCGGCCGACTATGGGCTTGAAAATGAAACACAGCTTGATGATTTCTTTCAAGTAGTTTACGAAAATAAAAAAATAAAATTCATACCGCTGATCAAGGACCTGTTCTCGGTCACAAAAGAAAAAAGCATTGCGCTGCAACACCGGTTATTGCCAAAAAATAATGTTATCCCCCCAAAAACCGTAGAAAATGAATTAAAGAAAATACTTGTGCTTAAACAACATAAATATTATTCTCATTTTCAGGCAGACCTGATGGAGTGTACAACCACAAGTACAGGTAAAATCAGAAATCCGCTCAAACAGTTAAATGCTATGGACTATTTGTGGGCGGCAGAAAGCGTAAATGAGATTAAGTTCTTTACAGCCATATCCCGGTTCCAGCAGATCACTGAAGCAGATCAATCAGATCCGGAGATAGAAGGACTCAAAGCATTGGTGAAAAATCCATTGGACATAGATATATTCTACCACGATCCAAAAATTTCTGCAAATCTTACAGCAAGTTCGATCATCCCCGTAAAATTGCTGCACCCAATTTTAGACATCGTTTTATCGGTCAGCCTAAAAAAAGGATTTTACACCATATCCGGGGAGCTAATCCTCTCAGGAAAAGCCTATCAGCTGCATCTGCTAAATATTAAATATGCTAACTTCATTTTCTATAATCAAACGCTTTATCTGATTGGCAATCCTAATGTGCTGAGAGTAATTGATTTTTTCCGACAAAACAATAATCACCTTGTTATACATGAGTCAAAGTTTACCAGCTTCCAGGAAGACATCCTTGCTAAGCTGGAAAATCAGATACGTATTAATTATGCCTATCTAAAACCCGCAACCAAAGAGCAGCTGGAAGAAAGCAATTTCAATAAAGAGGCAGAACGGATTATTTATCTGTCAGATTCAGAAAACTATGTACTGATCACCCCGGTTATGAAATATGGAAGTGTAGAAGTACCTATCCTTTCCAGAAAGCAAATCTTTGCAAGAGATCAAAACGGGCAGGTATTTAGTGTAAACCGGCAGCAGGAAGATGAGTTAAGGTTCCTTACCTTATTGAGCCATCAGCATCCTGATTTCCAGGAACAACTAGATAAACAAGCATTCTACCTGCATAAAAAACACTTCCTAGATGAAGGATGGTTTCTAACCGCTTTCGAACAATGGCAAGAACAGCAAATAACTATACTTGGCTTTAATGAACTTAAAGACAACAAGGTAAACCACAATAAAGCGAAAATCACTATTGAAGTCAACAGTGGAATTAACTGGTTTGACAGCACTTTTGAAGTAAAATTCGGTCAGCAAAAAGTGCCACTTAAAACCCTGCACCGGGCCATTCGCAATAAAAGCAAATTCGTTAAACTTGGCGACGGCACAATGGGGTTACTCCCGCAAGAATGGATAGAAAAATTCATTGAATATTTTAATTCCGGGGAGGTTACGGAAAATGAAACCATCCGTACACCAAAAGTGAATTTCTCGGCAATCACAGATCTATACCAGGAAGATATGTTATCTACAACAGTAAAAATGGAACTCTCCGCGTATAAAACTAAGATTTCTACTTTTAAAAATATTGAAGCTATCGAGGTTCCAAAAGCGCTCAATGGCACTTTAAGGGATTATCAGAAAGAAGGTTTAAACTGGCTGAATTTTCTTGATGAATTTGGTTTTGGTGGTTGCCTTGCGGATGATATGGGTTTAGGGAAAACTATTCAGATTATTGCATTTATCCTTTCGCAGAGAAGCAAAACTACAGATAATACGAATTTGATTGTGGTACCTACTACGCTTATCTTTAACTGGCAGCAGGAAATTGCCAAATTTGCACCCGACCTGAAAGTTTTTACCATTTATGGTGCCGACAGGATAAAGGAAAGTACAAATTTTAGTGATTATGAGATCATCCTCACTTCATATGGTACTTTGCTCTACGATGTGCGTTGGTTAAAGAAGTACTTTTTTAATTACATATTTCTGGATGAATCCCAGACGATCAAAAACCCTGAATCATTGCGTTACCATGCGGCACGTCTTTTACAATCAAGGAATAAGATCGCAATGACGGGTACACCTATAGAGAACAATACATTTGACCTTTACGGACAGCTTTCTTTTGCCTGCCCGGGATTACTTGGCAGCAAGCAATTTTTCAGGGAGCATTACTCGACGCCTATAGATAAGTTCAAGGATAACAAAAGTGCAATTGCCCTAAGAAAGAAGGTAAATCCGTTTATTCTGCGGCGCACAAAAAAGGAGGTGGCAACAGAGCTGCCGGATAAAACTGAGATGGTGATTTTTTGTGAAATGGGCAGGGCACAGAAGGATGCTTATGATGCTTGCAGAGACGAATACCTAAGGTTTTTGATGGGAGAAAAAGAAGAAGACATTCCTAAGCATACACTTCATATGTTAAAAGGACTTACACAGCTAAGGCAGATTTGTAATTCACCGTCTTTATTAAAGGATAATTTGCTGCTGCATGGCGCCTCTTCTTCTAAGATAGACACATTGATGGAAGAAATAGAAAGTCATTCTCCACAGCACAAGATACTGGTGTTTTCGCAGTTTGTTTCTATGCTGGACCTGATCAGAAATGAGCTACAACACAAAGGGATTGCATTTGAATATCTTACCGGACAAACCAGGGGCCGTCAAAATAGGGTAAGCAATTTCCGGGATAACACAGCTGTACGTGTCTTTTTAATCAGTCTTAAAGCTGGTGGAACTGGTTTAAACCTAACGGAAGCAGATTATGTTTACCTGGTAGACCCATGGTGGAACCCTGCGGTAGAAAACCAGGCGATAGACCGTTGTTACCGCATTGGGCAAAAAAAGAATGTAGTAGCTGTCAGGCTTATTTGTCCGGATACTATTGAAGAGAAAATCATGAAACTTCAGGAAACTAAAAAGGAGCTGGTCAGCGATATTATTAAAACCGACAGCTCGCTCATAAAATCACTGACAAAAAATGACCTGATCGCACTATTCAGTTAATAGGATCAGGTCATCAAATTACCTATTTGGCTGTTAAGACAGCTACAAAAGTGTAGTTAAGTGATTGCTCATTGATTTCAAATACGATCTCATGTGCAACGCCAGAAGTATCAGTATAGGTTTTGTCCTTTACAAAACCGGGAAGATCTTTTTTACCGGTCTGCTCAAAATAATTTTGAAAATCTTTATTCAATTCCTCATCTGTCTCCGGGGCGCTGACCAGCGTTTGACCGGGCAGGGCGCCCGACCGCTTATTTTCCAACGCAAGCATCATAATATCAAAATACCAGGAATTGGTTAATTTCACTGCTTCTATAGCCAGCCCATCTACAAAACCAAGTAAGTTATGGCGGAGTCCGGTAGATTCGTCCATGAAAAACCTGATGCCTGTAGACTTTGTCCATGCTGCCCTTTCACCATGATCGCCGTTACTGCTTACGCCGTAAAAAGCAACCAGGTATTCTAATGAACCTGTAATGATCTTCTCTTCATGATTAATATTCTCGTCGAGGATCTGCTGGGACACGCTTTGCATCAGTTTATCGAAATAAAATGAATCCTCCATAAAGCTCATTCCAGAGATTGTTACCCCCGGCAATCCTCCGCTCCCCCTTCTTGCGAGGATACCATTTTTATAGATTTTTATATTGAGGGCTTCTTCTATGCCCGATTTTACTGTGATTAGTACCTGCTCAACTTCAGACTTATCCATTTATTATTTTATACTTATTAATTTTTTTCTACAAAAACAGGTGTTTCCGTAAGTGTTAAACCAAGTTTGCCTTTAACAGTTGCTACAGTTTTTACACTCATTTGATTTGCACCTGGAACCAGGGTATAAACCTTCGCCGTAGCAGCCGATCCAAGATCTAGCTGGTAACGCGCAGTTCTTCCCTTTTCGTCTGGTACAAACATAACATATATTTTCCTTTCCCCTAAAACATAAACATCCACACGGGGGTCGGCTTTTAGACTCTTATTAAAATGAAAATCACCCATTAAACTTTTAGTCTGATAAAAGTAATCTGCTACTGGTCTCCTCTTATTTCCATCTGCAAAACCACCTGAAGAATATTGTGTAGTACTGTTCGGGTCCACATCATCCAGCATATAAAACACCGACCGCTTTAATCCATGCCTCATATATAATAAAGCCGATCTCAACATCCAATCTGCCTGTGTGATCCTTGCCGATTTTTTACCGATTGCAATTGCCCTTTGCGGACTTCCCGGATTCAAATCATAGCCAGATTCTGTAATCCAAACCTCCATTCCTCTTGCATATTTCTTAGACATTGCCACAAATTCGTCAGCCACCTTTGCGGCAATACTTAACTCAGGAGCCTTTCCTACTGTATATCCTTTACCCGGTATATTATCATTATTGTACAGATGATAATTGATCACATCAAAACATAAGTTCACAGAACCATCTTTTTTATATCCCCTATTCTTCTTACACCACTCGATCATTTTAATTACATAATTCACGTCAGGATTAGACAGTCCACCCATCACCACCTTCATGTAAGGATCTGCAGTTTTAACACCTACATTTTTCCCCAGCCTCCCCATGTGTCCGTCGTAATAAGCAGACATATTTGCCGCATACTCCTCAGCATTCTGGTGTCCTTGTGGCCCCCTCCAATCTTTATCCCGCTCATTATCACATTCTATATACTTGATATAACCTAATCCGATTTTAACTTGGTTCATATCGTCATTTGGCCAGCGGGGAATCGTATTTACAGTTACCAAAGTCGGATTAACTGACTTATTATATCCGTATCTTGCTGCAAACTGAAAACCCGCCTTAGCCTGTGCAATATAGGAAGCAGGGTTCTTACGATTTAAACCATATGGTGCCGGCACATTATCGCCCCCGCGCTGATCTTTCGGATAAGTATTATAAATCCATTCTGGCGTATTTTTGATACAAGAAAGCACCTCAATCCCTTCTCGCTTACAGCGCTCATAGATCATATCATAATTCCACCCACCCGAGCTCGCCGGATTAAAAGTATACTTTCCATTCATGGGCTCTATTTTTTCCCAATCAAGATAATGCCTGAAAACACCAAAAGAGTTCATTATCCGCATTCTGCCCGGAGAAATTAAGCCGGGCTCCTTTTCAGAGAAATCCCATTCAAAAGCATTAATACCTAAATGATGTTTAACCGGGCTAGTATTAGGGGCAGTAGCTGCCACTGGTGTATTTTCTACATGCCGCTGTCCTCTTGTGCAAGAAGAAATCAGCATGAGTAATGTTATAACAGGCAAAAATAATGTTTTCATAAGTGAGGCGTTTTCCCTAATTTAGCGAAAAAAAATATTAAAGTTTAGCCTTCGCAGTTAAAAAATTTGAGCTGCAAGCATTAAAAACTCCAAGTGCACCTCCAGAGAAATTTGTTAGCGGATTAGATGGTGTAGCTGCATCCTGATCGATAGTTGTATTTAATGTCCTGAAATAATCATATACGCCTTTATCCACACATTGCAGTTCTACAGTCATATCATCGCCTGCTTTAATCCGTGGGTTTCCAGCTTTTTGATCCGTTTCATAAAATAACTGCCCATTATATGTGAGGCCATCTGTTGCATCATCACTGCGCACAAAAGATCCTTTTATAATCTCACCATTCACAAACTGCCTGATCCTGTAGCAGTTGCCCTTACCTACAGGATCTGTATACTGGGGTACCATAAAAATATCCTTACTATCTAATGAAAAATATTCTGCTGTTAAAGCATCCACCTTTACCGCCTTTGGAGGGATAGTAGAAGTTGCCTCGTAAGTTTTCCCATCCAGCTTTACCGTCAATACATAAGTATGCCCCATTACTCCTTGCAGAACTGATGTTTGATACGCCCCGCCTCCCCTGTTTAACAAGATTTCGGAAACGCCAGAGGTTATATCTTTTATGGTGATCACCGCTTCGGCACGCCCCGTAAAAGTGTTATCCTCATCAAAGTTTTTAGAAGAGGAAACCGTTACCAGGTAAGGCTCTCTTACTGTAGTTATTTCTCCCTCGATAATGATTACCGGAACAGAGTTATTCAAATTTATAGTAATTACTTTCTCGCAAGAACTGAACACAATGCAAATCAGCGCCGCAACAAATAAAAAAGCTTTGTTCCACTTCATCGTTTTAGTATTTAAAATTATAAGATACTGACGGAACAAACTTAAATAAAGAGGTTTGTACCGCCTGCGTCCTTGAACGGTCATCTGGATTATCACGAAAAGTGATTGCATAAGCATTAGCTCGCCCGTAAGCATTATATAGCCCTAAAGCGAGCTCTGAAGAGAAGTTTTTACGTTCTTTCAGTTTCCAATTTGCACTTAGATCTAAACGGTGGTATCCCGGCATTCTGTAAGCATTTCGATCAGTATATAAAAATACCACCTGATTGTCTGCATAATATTTTCCACTGGGAAACGTAACCGCATTGCCAGTATAATAAACAAAAGTCACAGAAAGCGACCACTTTTTGGTCAGGTCGTACATGCCCACCACAGAAATATCATGCGTACGGTCTTGTCGCGCAGGATACCATGCATTATCATTTATACCATCAATTTGTTTTTCGGTGCGGGAGAAAGTATAACCTACCCATCCTGTAAACCTGCCTGCTTTTTTTCGTAGCAGCAACTCTAATCCATATGCCCGTCCCTCTCCAAAAAGAAGTTGGGGTTCTATCGGGTCGTTACTTCTTACATTAGCCCCATCCCGATAATCCACTTGATGCTGCATCCGTTTGTAATAACTCTCTACACTAAATTCGTAGCTGTTTTCTGCCAGATTTTTAAAGAAGCCGAAGGATAACTGATCAGCAATTTCTGGTTTAATAATATTATTGGTAGACACCCATTTATCAGTCGGACTGCTCACTGCAGAACTGGACAATTGATGGATGGGCTGTGTGTTTCTTGCATAAGCAGCTTTTAGTGAAGACGAAGAACTTATCGAAAGGGATGCTGACAACCGGGGTTCAAGATTGATATAAGTTTTAATAATTTTGTTTTTTGGATAGTTCAGTGTGTCCAGGATTGCACCAGAATCATCGAGTGTATAATAATTATTCTTCCCACCCAATACAGAAAAACCACTTGCCCTTATTCCATATTCGATTTTAAAATTATCTGATAACCGCCATTCATCATGGATATAAGCGGCATTTTCCCAACTATGAGCAAAAGCTTGGTCATCTAACGTGATTTGCCCGCTATATTCACCTGGCCTGATCGTATGATAAATAGAATTTATCCCCATCCGCCACGTATTTTTGGCATTCGGATAAAAGCTAAACTCCTCTTTAAAATTCAAATCCCTAATTTGGGATGCGATATGTCCTTTAAAACTTTGTGAAGAATTGAGATCAATATTGTATTTGTAATCACTGTAGATCAGCGATGTATTAGCAAATAACTTAGCGCCAAACTGGTGGTTCCACCTTAAAGTGCCCGTTTTATTGCCCCAATCGATCCCAAATAAATCACCCAAAGCCAACTTGTCTTGTCCCAAGTAACCTGATAAATAAATTTTATCATGCTCGCCAAAGTGATAATTAGCCTTTAAATTGAGGTCGTAAAAATACAGTGCACTTTTATTAACTACAGTATCGCTACTTGCCTTAAGAAATATGTCTGCGTAAGTGCGCCTGGCACTAATTAAAAAGGATCCTTTATTTTTAACAATCGGCCCTTCTACGGTAAGGCGTGAAGCAATAATCCCAATTCCCCCATTAACACTAATGCGCTGGTTATTGCCATCATTCATTCTCACATCCATCACAGATGATAAACGAGATCCGTATTGTGCAGGCGTATTTCCTTTATATAGGGTCACATCCTTAATCGCATCAGAATTAAACGTAGAAAAAAAACCAAGCAGGTGAGAAGGATTGTAGATTACTGCTTCATCTAACAATACAAGATTTTGATCTGCTGCACCACCTCTTACGAAAAAACCACTATTTCCTTCCCCTGCCGATTTTACACCGGGCAGCAATTGAACCACCTTAATTAAATCGCGCTCGCCAAAAATAACAGGGACATGGGAAATCTCTTTCATGCTAAGCTTTTCTACCCCCATTTTGGCCGACTTAACATGTTCTTCATTTTTCCGGTCCGAAATAATCACTTCATCCAGGCTATTATTGATAGGAACCAGCGAAACTTTAAGTTGTATATTTTTATTGAGCACTACTGATCTTTTATCTAATTCATAACCAACGTAGCCAATCACTAAATTATAATCTGCGGCAGGTGCCGTGAGAGAGAAAAAACCGTATTCATTAGAAGCAGCACTTAGCTTGCTATCTTGAGCTAAACTTATAGTAACACCAATTAACGGCTCTCCATTTGATGCATCACGAATGTAACCACTGATGGTGTATTTAGTTTGAGCAGACAGAAATTCAATTGTAATTAGGATTATTAAGGCCAAAAGGGAGAACGCTCTTGTCATGTCTGAAATACAGTAACTAGGAATACAGACCCTAAACTAGCAAAAAAATAATGAGAAATAGCGGTTAATAACTAATTCAATCGACTTATTGCATAAACTACACTATAAGTGTAACGATTATACTACGTTTTAATAATCAAGAATTCCAATACTGCCTGGTCAGCTAAAATAACCTGATCGCCATCAGCTAAAGGATATCCAATCAATGCTGAATTTAATTTTTGTATAGATTCATCTTTTGCAGACCTTATTTTAGTTTTGTTACCGGGAGGCACCCCACCTTCATCAGCATACAATTTAAACTGTCCTGTTATACTGTCCCATTCAATATGCGCATGCTGTCTGCTGATATATTTATTGCTTTCAAATTCCTCGGGAAACGCTATGCTATTGATCCTGAAAGAACCATCCTTGGCCTGCACATTTTTCTCGCGACCAATATTTATACGGTTACTTGCTGGTTTAAGCAGATACTCTTGCTGCTCTGCATGCCCCTTTAAAACACTTAACTTTGCTTGCGTGGCAACACGATCGACACTGAGTACAGGTAAAGCGGTTTTAAAGACCAGCGCTAACTGAAGTGCCTGTTTTTTAATTGACCCCACGGGCAGCTCGTCTACAAACAGTACTTCCAGTTTCCAATCTTCCGGCAATTCAATTGTGTAATTATCTCCGATACGCTGAATTTCTTCTTGTAGCTTCCCCGGTTCAGTAATATAAAGTGACGTTTCATATAAAAACCGTTCCTCTTCTGCAACAGCTGCAAAAAGTTGCAGAACAGCCACCCCTTTACCTTCACCACCATCCAGCCGCTGCAATTCTTCTTTAACAAATTGTAGTATTAGATCCCGTAAACCTTTGGCATCTAAATCTTTACTGTCGTTTTTGTTCTTAAAAAAATCAAACATCTTTTTTATAATAAAATAATTATTAATCCCTACCCAAAATACTGGACATATAACCTTTTTGCACAAGCACTGGTATTACGCGTTCCGAAGCCAATCTTATTGCCTCAGAAGAACCTTTCGTAGATTCGATACGAATACAAACTACCGTATAATCAGTTCCTTTGCGATTTGGAGCAAAAAATACATACCAGCCATCATTTACCTTTTTCTTCTTAACTATGCGCTCTGGCGTACCCGTTTTACCTGCTACTGCAATACCAAACTGGCCGGCTTTACCCGCGCTCTGTTCTATCATATAACGCTTTAATAATGCTGCATAAGCAGGATCTTTTGCCAGCATTGTTCCTTCCCTGGATTTTAAAAGGGAGTCATTTAATTTCAGTACATACCTATTTGGCACCAATTTACCCTGGTTAGCAATCGAAGCCGCTAAGCGCGCCACCGCAGCAGGTGTAGCGATCAGCTCTCCCTGCCCCCAGGCCATCCCAGAAGTACCTGTTGCCCTATTCTTATAAATATCATTTGCATCGTATCGGCTGCTAAACTCTGTTCTTTTCCAAAGATCCAGCCAAGCTTGTTCGCGGTTACCTATTTCCGGTTTACGCCCATAATAGTAACCACCTACCCCATGCAGGAACATGCCTGTCTTCAAGTAAAGATCTGCCATTTGCATTTGTAAATGCTGCTGATTAGCCAATTTAATAAAATAGACATTATTAGATTTTACGATTGCCCGTTCCATATTTATTTTACCCGTTTCATCAGGCTCCGGCCCGCTACTACGGATACGTTCTCCCGGTCGCACCAAATAAGTCTGTTGCGCTGCCTTGATACCCAATTTATTAAAAGCTGCCATGGCTGTGAGTAACTTAGCTGTAGAGCCCGGTTGTGTAGCTACAGTAAAACCCAGGTCAGCAGTAGTAGTCCAGCTTGCCAGTTTGTTCTGATCTGCTATACTCATTGTTAACTGCTCCCAATTCTTCACAGGTGGTAATGGATAAACTGCAGAAGCCAGTACATCTCCTGTATTTGCTTCCATTACAACTACCGACACACGATTGCCCGCTACTCCGGGATCCGCTGCAATAGCCTGCTGCAAATGTGTTTGCAGATCGGCATCTACACTTAACTTCACATCCCGGTTCCTTTTCTTAAAAATAGCAATCTCTGCCGTATCCAATCCTGAAATCAGCAAAGGTACTAATGCAGCATAATCCTTCTTTACCACCGTCATTTCTTTCGGACCCCTGGGCAGGAATTTATTTTCTTTATATTTTGAAGCTATTAATGTATAACCTGTAGTCTCCATTCGGAAACCTCTTAATTCTGCCGCATGTTCATACTCCGCAAAATAACCATTGATACCGCCATTAAAAACACCACTATTTGCGTCACCAGTCCAGAAAAACAAGTTTTCTTCGAATGGGTAATACCGCCGTACACGCTTATGCATTGCAGAATCAAGATCGTAATTTGCAATCCCGGCAGTTCGCAATTTTTGCTCCTGCTTTTTAACAAGTAAGGGGTTGCTGGTGGCTAGGAGTAAACCCGATCTATCATAGATATTTCCTGCTTCCAATTTCTTCATTAGAATACCAATCCTCGGATTATAGCTGAACATCCTGCTGCCCGATCTATCTGCTACTAGTGCCGGTTTAGCCACCCAAAGCGTGCTATTAAAGCTATATCTTGATACATTGACCATCAACAGCACAATTGCCGTACAGGCCGCAATTAATGCAGGCACAAGATTTTTATCCTGCTGTTTCGTAATGTATTTCATCTGTATGGGAGTCCCTTTTACTTTGGACACCGATAGCAGGAAACCCGCAGCAACAAAATTGATGACCAATGATGAGCCACCATAACTTTCAAACGGCAGGGAAACTCCTGATAAAGGTAGGGCGCCAATAGAGCCGCCGGCAATAAGAATAAATTGTACAAACGTACATACGCCTATCCCTGCACAGCAATAAAACAGAAATGGCATACCCGTCTGCCGCCCTATAATAATAGAACGGTGCAGGTACAACAGAAATAAGATAAATACGCAAGAAATGCCGGTCCACCCAAATTCTTCACCAATAGCCGGCAAAATCATATCTGTATGTGCCTCAGGGATAGTCTTTGCAAACCCCTCGCCCGTACCCTGTCCGCTTACTCCTCCACTCGCAATTGCCCACAAGCCATTCGCCACCTGGTCTCCCCCATAAACTTCGTTATTCCAGGCATCCTGCCAAATCGCTTTTCGGTCAGACAATCGCTCTACTGGTCCGGGCAGTATCTTATCCAGATACGGAATTTTGTCAATCGTTAAAAAGGCCGTAATTACTACTAATGCCATAATTGCCGATTCGCTTACTGGCTTACGCTTCACTAAATGATATAATGCCAATGCCCCAAAGGTAATCAGTACATCCAGCCATACATTCTCCAGCAGCCAGGAAACCAGTACAAACAAAACCACAAAGGCAGTCATCACCATAAAATCACCTCTAGAGAAAGAGAACAACGCAATAAATGTAAAACAAATCACAATTGCCGGCCCAAGATCGCCAAGCAATAAAAACAGAAGCAGTGTCAAAATGATCGCTGCGAGTGCAAAAGAGAAAAACGACCACCTTTTTTTCCAATTTGAGTACGCTGATATAAACTGCTCATTCAATGCAAAGAAGCCTGCCAGGAATAAAATAACGATGTACTTTACGACCTCACTTGGCTGCACGCCAAACAAGTTTACTTTAACCCCGCTCCCTTCCGGCCCAGCACCGAATAAAAGCGTAAAGCTAAGCAAGGCAATAGCCAAAGCAATCCACGGCCATCCATTACCAGCAGAGTTGTCTTTAAAAACAAACAAACGATATACATTCGTATCCGCATTAAACTTACGCACATCAAGAAATAACAACACCACCACAGCACCTACACCCAACCATAAAAACCAAAGCGAATCGATCGCCAGGAAACGGTCGCGCACCGGATCCTGCAAACTCAGCAACGTCAAAAATGACACCCCCGTAAGCAATAGTAGTAGTGGCAGGATAAATTGATCTACAGAAGGAAAGCGAAATGACAGAACGAGATGGAGCAATATAAAAGCTAGTAATACGCCTCCGCATATATAGCAGTACCATAGATTAAACTCTTCCGGTGTACGGACTATTAATGCTCCGTCATTTTTCAGGTTATTAAAATCTCTGGAAGATAGCAACCTTATCTTGTGATGTATCTCGTTAAAATCCAAAACCTTACTATTACCTAGCTCAGTTACACCTTTAACTTGTCCAAATTCTGACCCGGGCTTCATAGGAATTACTTCATAAGCTTTTCCTTTCGGCAATCCTTTAAATATATATCTCCCGTCCTCATTTGTCCGGGCATAAATTGTAAAAGATTTTGCATCAATGCTGTCTGCCGGTAAAATGGTAGATAATCGTATTAATACGCCAGTAACTTCTTGTCCCGATTTTTCTACCACACCATGGATCTCTGCATCACCAAGTTTCATGTCTACCTCAGAGGGTACCGCTGGAGGGTTGTTTTTTTCTTGTTCGAACCGTTTTTCATCATCTCCGGTAAAACCAAGCAGGGATCGGGAGACTGCAACTCTTTTCTTAAATGAAATTCCGCCATTACTCGCGGCATCATCTGCCAGTATATTGAATTTCTTTTTATTAAGATCTCCAATATTAGTAAAAGACTCGTCGGAAGACTGACTTTCCGAAATGGCCTTTCCGATCAAGTCTCTGTCCAGGGGGTCATCAAGGTAGTATCCTGTGGCTAATAATCTTTGAATAGCCTTCCCGGGATCCGGCGCATTCAGGTTTACTATCGTGCCATCCTTCAACCCCTTGTCCACCTCTTTCATCCTATCCTGCAATACAGCGTACAACCGCATCGATAAAATCACCATCAAAATGGTGATCACCCCCAGGAACAACCTTTCTTTTCCTCTTCCCTTAGTCCGCACTAACTCTTTAACCATAATTATTTTTTCGCAAGCGAATCTGCCTGATAATTTCGTTTATTTAGCCGCCCGCTTACATAGTATCCATCAGGAAATTCGAAAAACACCTGAACCGGATGCTTGCATTTAATAAACTTTACATTCTTTAACTCTACTGCATTTTGAGTATACACAATCCCTGTTTCAAAACCCTGTAAGACCAAATTATCGATCACCACAAATTTAGACAAGGAAGAAAGTGATAATGCCGGCCCGCCATAGGCAGAATCCCGTAAAAGCACCACATTCCCCTTGGTTTGAATAACCAAAGTGTCCTGATTAATAGTTAACGCTTTAGTTAACCTGATCGGCGATTTAAATACTTCATCAGACAAAAACAGCGTATCACCCTTCAACTGTGCTAAACTATCCTGCAACTGTTTTTCGGGAAGATTGACTACGGGAGCGATCGTTGCATTTATTGGAGTATCCTTATGTGCACCGGTAAAATATGAAATCGATAACCAAATTGACACCGCACCAAGCAGTACACAAAACACAGTCATAATTATCAATAAATACTTGTTAACCTTAATTTTACCACTATCATTCAAATATTCTTCTTTAGGTAAAAGAGGTGGAATATTCATGGGTAAAACAGGCTCAACATTTATTGGCACCGAAGGTTTAACCTCTGCTGGCCTGGAAATCTCGTGTTGCACAGGCAATTTATCATTTATAGCCAGCACCACAGTAATGTTATCCTTTCCGCCTGCAGCATTCGCTTTTGCAACCAGTTCTGCCCCCTTGGATTGTAACGTACCAGCACCACTGAGGACCGCAGCGATATCCTCACCATTAACTAAATCTGTTAGTCCGTCACTACATATCATAATCAGATCCCCAGGTAAAAATGGAGAAGAACCCGTTTCAAAGTACGTTTCTGTCATCTCCTCCCTGCTCCCTAATCCCAGTGCTTGATTAATCTCATTACGCTTTGGGTGCTGCATTGCCGCAGCCTCGGTTAACCGGCCAGATTCTTCTAAAAAACCAACAAAAGACTGGTCGTGCGATATCTTAACTAAAGAGTTATCCCTGAATAGATAAAGCCGCGTATCACCAACATGGATATAATACAGCATATTGTTTTCCTTATCGATCACCGCTACGGTTGCTACACAAGCCATGTCAGACAACTGTTTATCCAGCAATTTCTTTCCAATGATCTCTTCATTGGCCAGGTTAAATGCTATAATCAGCTGTGTGTTCACTTCCCTTCCAATCTCTTCAAGCTCCGTCAAAATAACCTCCTTAGTTACCGCAGCAGCAACTTCACCACCTTCATATGCACCAACGCCGTCAATTACGCCCGCGAGCATAAACTTTCCGTTCATAAGCTCTTCAGCGATGAAAACATCTTCATTATTCTTCCTCACCTTTCCGGTGTCAGTAATTCCAAATAGATGATCAGCCATTATCTTTATGATTTTTAATATCTGCAAAATGTCCTATCAACAGCAAAACCCCAATTGCCAGCAAACAAACCGATAATTCATTCATTGGCTTAAGGCTTAAAAATATTGATTCCAATAATTCCGTTCAGCAATATCCTGGAATTAAAAGGTAATTCTACCCACTCCGGTTTATTGATCTCACTTTTAACAACTTCATTCTCATTAACAATAGTTTTCTCTCCAAAAGAAGCCAAATAAAACTTAGCATCTGCCCGGTTATATCTGATGATTAAATGAGGCGTACTTACCCATTCTGAAGGGATGTTAAAAATATTGGGTTCTTTCCTTGTCTCTTCTTTCCCAGAGACAACAATTTCTTCTGTACTCATTAAGTATTCTACCTTTTTTCCCCGAAAGTTGAGGTCCGGCAAAATTGTTTCGAAACGTGCATAAGCTTTTTCAGTCTTTTTGATTCCCTTTTCTTCCATACCACCAGCATGTAATTCCAATGAATAAGGAAGTTCATAATACCCTTCACTATAATACGTAAAACCATTCAGAATTTCCTGGTTTACATCCAGCGTTTGTGCAATACCTGTTTGCCGCGGAATAAATGTAACCCGCAGGTTATCTTCCTTCTGACTGCTTCCCGGTAGCAGTTTACCAATAAATCCTTTGTCCCCCCTTTCATAATCAGGGTGCGAAACAAGTCTGAATACCCATTTAGAGCTTGATGGCTCTACTGTTTTTCCCATCTTGCGGTATTCATTAAGCAATTGATAGAACTGTTTTACCGACTCATGGACAATGATACCAAACAAACCTTGCTTATGAGAAAGAAATTCTTTGTAATCCTCTTCATTAAAACAAATGATATATTCGTGGTAAAACACCACTCGATTAGCAAAAGAAAGCTGTCCAATAGATTCTTTAAACTTTTCGAGAATGTATTTATAAACTTCATCGGGTGTTAACCCTTTGATTACTTGTTTCGCCTTATTTTTTTCTGTTGGAAGAAACCAATCCTGCAGACCTGTTTTTTTCCAGAAACTTGACTTTTCTGCCATGCAATTCTTTATTTTAAATGCCTTTTATTAAAAATGCAGTGTCGAATCCAAATCCATCACCGTTGTATCCTGCTCGGTTTGCGGCACGGGTTTTAGTTGTACTGGTGGTACAGCAACAGCTGTATCTTTAACTGTATCCTCTTCATGGTCCCAGCTGTACCCCCTATCTTCCTGCTTACGCTCGGTGCTGTCTGGTCTTACTGTACTTTCCTGATAAACTTTTATTGGTTTCTCTGGTGTCCTGAACAGCAAAAAGTAAGACAGTAATGCCGCCATCAAAAACACGGAAAGTACCAATACAAAGAAAACAGGTTTACCGATTACCACTACTGAAGTATCCCTTTTATCTTCTCCTGTCTCCTGGTAGTTTAGCAACAAAGTCTGCAGCCGTTCATTTTCCATTTGCAATAAGGAAGTATCCTGAGGAGGAATACCGTTAACAGTTACCTCAGAAACACTGGTTCTGATAATCGCTTCCTGCAGCAACACTCCATTGGCATATCTGTTTTCGGGTAATTTCTCCAGACAGGTTCTGACTACATTGTGCAGCCATGCTGGAACCTGCATTTCGTGGTTCTTTTTGTCGGCCGACCAGCTCGCGGGCAAATTACGCTGTCTTAATTCCAGCACATCGGGCACAGGCTGTTCCAAATGACCAATTAGTACATCATTACGTGACTTTTGCCCATTATCCGTGAGTGGGTAAGGAACCTGACCAGCTAATAATTCATATAAAATTACCCCATAACTGTAAACATCAGTTTCAAACAGCATTTGTCCCTCGCTCTGTTCAGGAGCCATAAATTCAATTGCGCCAGCATGCCGGATGCTCGTTCTGCGTTGCTCATCAGACATAGCAGACAGCCCAAAATCCAGCAAAACATAATTGCCGGTATGTACATTAAACTTTACATTGTTACTCTTAATATCACCATGTTTTACAGTAACTTTATGGCAATGTGCTAAAGCATTGGCTAAATGACCAGCGACCTTAATCACCTCATTTACAGTAAAAATTTTCTCATGTGGCTCTTTCAGCAACTCCTCCAGATCCGGGCCTTCAATATATTCCATTTCAATGAAAGGAAATGACCCGCTTTCTGTAATACCAGAGTTAAGGATTTTCACTACATTTGGGTTAGGCTCTTCGTTAACTTTCTTTAGTTTTTCTACCTCGTTCTGGAAACTTCTAAAATTCTTATCTTCCGTACTCTCAGTATGAACCGGAGTAGGCAGTAACTTTACCGCAGTAAGGATAGGCCCATAACGGCGCCCTTTGTAAACTGAGCCCTGACCACCTGTACGCAATGCGCCCATGTTTTCCAGACCTTCAGTAATCGTAAATACTTTACTCATTTCAGCTAATTCAACTCTGTATGTGGTAAAGCTAACAATTATAGTTCCAATGTTTAACTAAAAAATCAGGCAATTACACAGTCATTACTGTTATTAACGGCTATTTTACATCCTGTAGGTAAACGTTGTATAGTAAAAAGCACCTATTGAAGGTCCGCCTAAATAAGAATAATAGTATTTATTAAATACATTAGTACCGCCCACTTTTATATTTAGTTTGTGGTTATACACGTCGCAATTTACCTGTGCATCCGTGTTTCCAAAACTTTTAACCGTACCATTTACCAGGAAAGTTTGCGAATAATAACTGCTCTGATACTTATAAGACACATTAAACCCTATCCGGTTAGATAAGCGCTCGCCACCAAAAGAAAGGTTGCATATCCATTCTGGCGTATTAAATCCGTCTTCTAAACCATCATTATTCGTAGTCCGGTCTAATTTAGCATAACTTACATTACCTGTTAATGTATACTTACTCATCAATTTATAAGCTAATCCGACACTGCCCCCATAGTTATAAACCGTGCTTTTAGAATTTGTCCAGACCCGGTACCGCGCCTGCTTAGTACGGTCATTTAAATAAAAAGGAATAGAATCTGCTATTTTGGTATTGGGAACACTCATCTCCACCTGGGCAATAAAATTATCATACTTGTTATAGTAGAAATCAGCATCCAGCTTTAGGCGGCGGTCAAAAAACATAGACTTATAACCAATTTCAAATGAATTAATATGTTCCGGTCTAATGTAGTCGTAATAATTTTGTACCAGGAGGCCTTTGTTCTTCTGTACAGAAGCCGCTGTGGTTAATCCACCATTAAAATCCCTTGTAACCGCGGCTTGAAAGGCGTCTATAGAACTTTTAAGGTAAGCATTTTCCAATACACCATTAGAAAGGATGCGCAGTCCGCCTATCCGTTTCACCCCGCCGCTATTTACATTGGAAAAGGCCTCGAATATACTCGGAAAACGGTATCCGCTTTGGAAAGACACCCTGATATTGTGTGCTTCTACAGGAGAATACACTATTGTAAACCGTGGGTTTAGTTTGGTACTGAAGTAATCATTACGATCTGCCCGCAATGTTGCCGTGACCCTTAATTTATAATCAAAAAATTCTTTGCCCGCCTGTATAAAACCACCCGTTTTACTATAGGAGAAGGTCTGCCCAATCCTGGCCGGATCGGGATTAATAAAATAGTTACCATCAGGTTCAATAAAGTAAGTACGGTGATCAAAACCTGCCTGCAGGTCTAATCTTGTACGCTTTTTAAAATCTTTGCCGATGGCTTTAGAGAGATCAGCCTGACCTTCCACGTGTATCATATGGTCTTTCACGCGCAATGCAGAACCGACGTCCCAATTGTTAATAGCTGCAAGCTCTGATAGTTTTTCCCGAAAAGCAACAGTACCTGGTTGCAACCGTCCCTGATCAGCAGTCAGTCGCGCATTGGCTAACGCCTGCTCTACTGCAGTACCCGTTAAAGCACGCGCCTGGTTATATCCTTTGGTAAAGTCTGCATACCAATTGTTATCAGATTTAAAAGCCTTATCCTGGTTCTCCGCAGCAGATCGCAAGTTATAAGACTTCCCTGTATTTTCTGTAGTGATATAAGCAGCTCCCCTGAAAATATCATTTTTAAAAGTTACTGCATGCTGCTGCAATAAATAATTATCCAATCGGAACCGGTTTGAACGCTGGTAAATATTATCCAGGCCTGCAAAACGATAAGTATAACTTAATGACGATTTTGGATTAAATTGATAAACCATAGTAAAATCTGCTTTCACATTCTGCAAATGATAGTCGGCCACATCCTTTTCAGCGTAACCCGTCCTCGCCACAACATATTGTTTTCCCTCTAGCGTAATTGTTTTCCGGTTCGACGACTCATTTCCGTATCCGCTTACCGGATCGTAGGCCGGACTTGCGGGTCCGCCCCCAATTCCAACACCCGCATTGGCCCTGCTATTTAAATCCGTCCGGTCGTCCGCTACCCAGTCATACCCCTTCGTAAAAGTCCCGTTTACCTTAAAGGCTAAACGTTCATTGATTTTATGTGCAATCCTAACACTTGTTTCCGTGAATAACTTCTCTGAAGTTTCTCCATCATTTATATGGTTTATCCCAATTTTTTGCTGGATACTTATCCCCTCACTTGTAAAAGGGTTTTTCGTCATAAAATTAGCTAATCCATTGATCGCATTTAAGCCATAAAGTGCCGATGCGGTGCCTGGTATAATCTCTACATGTTCAATATCAAGATCACCAGGACCCATCGTGTTACCGATAGGTGCACCGATATGCGGAGCCTGGTTATCAATACCATCTACCATTTGCGTAAATCTTACATTCGTGGTATTCGCGAACCCACGGGTATTGATTATCCGGAAACCTAAACTTGGCGTAATCATCTGTACACCTTTTACGTTTTCTAGCGCATCAAAAAATGATGGGGAAGCCGATAACTGAAATGCCGCAGTATCTATACGCTCAATACTTACTGGCGACCTTAAAATGCTTTCCTCCGACCTCGATGCACTGATTACGACCTCTGATAACCTCTTTACTGAGTCGCGCTTTTTGATTGATTGAACCCCCTTTTTATCTTTAACACGGGTGGTATCACCCGTCTGTGCATGCCCTGAGGTAGTAATCGCACCTAAAATAACTAATAATAATGTGGAGCGTAGTTTTGTATTCATAAGCTTCGTTATACACCTATAGGAATAACGAAGATGCGTAAATTGTTTATAAATATTTATTTTTCTTTCATTCTTGTAATTTTAAAGCCCGGAGTCTTACTCATTGATAAAGGATGATAAGATAGCATGATGAAAAAAGAGGAATTTTTAAAGCAAATAGAAGAGGCGCGGGGTATTATATACAAAGTGATCAATCTATACGCTAATGATCTGGAGGACAAAAAAGACCTCTACCAGGAGATTGTTTTTCAGGCATGGAAATCATATCCAAACTTTAGAGCAGATTCCAAATTTTCTACCTGGCTGTATAAAGTGAGTCTAAACGTATCGATGACTTTCCTTTCCAAAACAAAAAAACAAGCACAGGTCACTGAAGGTTTTACTGTAGAAATGCAGGTAGAACAGAGCGAACTTTCTGAGCGTTCCTCCATCCTTTATCGTGCCATCAGAACCTTAAATGAATTGGAAAGAGGAATTATTATGCTCCACCTAGACGGTTATGACAATACAGAGATTAGTGAAATTGCAGGGCTATCTAAAGTAAATACTGGCGTAAAATTACACCGTATCAAACAACAATTAATTATCCTATTAAATCAGAAATAAGATGAATCTACAAGAAGAATGGACAAACCTAAATAAGGAAATACTAGTCAGGTCTGATATTGAGCTGGCAAACGTTAATCAGACTATCAAAAAGGAATCGGGCAACTTGCTTGCCCAGCTTAAAAAAAATGTAGAAACAAAAATGTTATGGGGAAGAGGAATTGGAATTACTGCTCTCCTACTCGCTGTCTTTACCGAAGCACCTGTGAAATATTGGCTTTTAGGTATTTTCATAGTTTATGAAATTGCCGATTTAATTGGAATTAAAGAAAAAAAGCAATTAAAATATACTCCAGACTTCAGCGGAATAACCAAAGAGGTGATTGCAGAACAACTGCTCATGATCAGCAGGATACTTAAAATTGAAGAAATATGGGGGTACTTATTTATACCATTAGCGGGACCTGCAGGCCTGATGCTGCATTACCTGTATAACGGTGAAGCATTTAATAAGATCATCAACAAGCCAAATATTGGATTCTTGCTATTTGCCTTGCTTTTACTCGGCATACCAGGCATCTATCTCGCAAGAAGAATGAATTATTATGCAGTGGGAAAATATATAAAAAAGCTGAAAGAAAATCTTAAACAATTTGAAGAATAAATAGCCTGTTTTCTTTCGGATAAGTTGTTTATAAAAGTATTTAGTGTTAAATTAATATTGGATACAATGCACTTAAGAGATGTTGGGTTTTTAAAGAGTGCCAGTTATTTAAATCAGGGCGTATTTACATGAAGCATGATACCGCCTTAAAACCAAACTATAAACTCCTATGAAAAAAACAAACAAATCGTCCCAAAATTTCATTCTTCTACCAGTAACAAAAACAAGGTTAGACCCGGAAGACAGTCCTAAAGTAGCCAGATTTTTAGCTCAGCTAAGTGAAATCACCGAACAAGCAGCAATACTTAAGCTCAACATTCGCAAAGGTCCGCAACAAACCGAAGAAGCAATTGCTGTTAAAGTATTGGATTCTATCCATACCGAAGGGGCAAAACTCATCAGTATCGATAAAGAAGAACTCGCTAATTTCCGTTTTTCCTATCCTGGACTACGAATAATACCAGAGAAATTTTATCGTCCCGCCATCCTTTCACAGGAAAAAATACAGCTGCAAATCAGACAAATCCGTGCAAAAGTGGTGACTTCTTTCGTGGTTACAGATCCACAGGGAAATGGTATTGAAGGTATCACGATTGTTGCCTTTACAGATTTTAACACTGGCAAAGGCGCTTCAGGGGTAACCAATAGCGCAGGCGTATTGAAGCTTAAGCTGGATAAAAATACAGCGGATAGAATCTACATGTATGCAGAAGACACATATTGGGGCTACTTCAAAAAAAGCGTAAAACTGACCAGTCAGATTAAAGTGAAGTTAACACCGATAGCGTTGAATTATACTGACGGATTAAGGTATTTTTACGATACCCCAAACTGGCCCGCGATTACACAAAAGATTAGGGTTGGTATTATTGATACTGGCGTAGGGCCACATGCTGATTTAAAAGTAGCTGGTGGCAAAAATCTCATCAAAGGTGAAGATGAAACTGATTACAGCGATAATGGAGAAGGACATGGTACACATGTAGCCGGTATTGTTGCCGCATCCGGTCAGCTCCACGGGGTAGCTGCCGGTGCAGAGATCATGAGCTACCGTGTTTTCCCTAAAGGTTCTGGCGCATCCAGCTTTGATATTATGAAAGCTATCGATCAGGCCATAACCGATCAATGTGACATTATTAACATGAGCCTCGGGCAGGCTGAAGATGATGAAGGAATTGACAGTTATATTAAAGAAGCGTATAATGCCGGGATAATCTGTTTTGCTGCAAATGGAAACGATGAAAGATCTCCGGTAAGCTTCCCGGCAGCCTATAGCCTTTCAATAGCTATATCCGCTATGGGTAGAAAAAGTACTTTCCCTACCAACAGTATTGAAGCGTCCGCTGTGCAGTCGCCTTATGGCACAGATAAAAAAGATTTCATCGCAGATTTTTCTAATATCGGACCAGAGACCGATCTTACCGCTCCCGGAGTGGGCATTATTTCTACTTATCCGAACGATCGGTATGCTGTGCTCGACGGTACCAGCATGGCTTGTCCGGCTGCCGCAGGGGTGGCTGCCCGGATACTTTCCGGCAATGCGGAATTACTTAATTTGCCGCGGAACCAGGCAAGGGCAGATGAAATGATTAAATATCTGGCAATACATGTACAATCAATGGGATTTGGTGCTAACTTTGAAGGAAAAGGTATGTTATTCGATCAGCCATGAATTTTATCATTAAATACACCGGTGCAGGAAAACCAGACCTGGAGAAAATAACCGCTGTGTTAGCTACGCACAAAATTGAAATTTTAGATGATAGCCTGATGCCAAAATCGGCACTGGTAAAAATAGAGGAAGCTAAATTAGCAAAACTTAAAGGGGGACTGGATGGCGATTGGGATCTAATCCCAGAAAAGAGCTACCAGGTACCTGATACTAAAAAGAAAATAAAGAAGCCATAAAGTGAGGCAATAATTCATTTCGTTTTGTTACATTAGGGCAATATGAATACCATAATCAGAAATTTAAAGCTATTACTCACTTTTTATTTAAGCTTTTCCCTGGTTGCCCTACTTGTTACTTTGGCCGGTGCTTTCACCTTATATAATGCTGGTATGTTCACAGAAAAACCGGAAAAATTGCTCCCCTTAATAATCTGGATAAAACTGATTACTACAGGCATTGTCATTTACTATATCAACAACTATCAGCAAAAACAGTTTTTTTACTTCCAGAACCTGGGATTATCAAAGCTGTTTTTGTGGAGCTGTACGCTTACTTTTGACTTCACGCTGTTTACGGCTTTGCTAATTCTTATGCTCAATTAAATGGTTTATCTGCTCGAGGCCGATAGTATCACCCTTGATTTCGGTACAAGGAAAATCTTATCTGATGTTTATCTAAAATGCGAAACCGGAAAAATAACAGGTTTGCTCGGTAGGAACGGGCACGGAAAAAGTACCTTAATGAACATCATCTATGGCACACTCACTGCAAAGAGTGGGACCATCCGCTTTAATAGCACTTATACCGCGCGCGTATACCAGGTAGCAGATCTTGCAGTTTACTTGCCACAATTTAATTTCACACCTAAAGGGTTAACATTAGAGCGGATATTTAAAGATTTTGAAGTTAATTATAGCGACTTTGAAGGCAGATTTCCTGAATTTCAGTTTAAATATAAATCCAAGATAAAAACACTTTCGGGCGGTCAGATACGTTTAGCAGAGACTTATGTATTACTTAAATCTAAAGCAAAGTTTGTACTATTAGATGAACCCTTTACCCATTTAAGTCCACTCATGATCGAACAAGTACAAGAGCTGATCATAGAAGCAAAAAAAGATAAAGGAATATTGATAACAGACCATATGTATAGACATATCATTGATTTGAGCGACACACTATACTTGTTATCAGACGGCACAACACACTTTATTAAAGACTTAAGCGAACTCGACTTGCTGGGTTACATCAAACTTTAAGCTGAGCAGCCAATCTGCAAAAAACATCATGGCCGTAAAATTGTTACTCCTAAACAATCCGATTATGAATGAAATTATCTAACCATAAAAACCTCTTAAAAATCCTGATATGCGTCCTTTCCGCCGGTATCTTCTCTTGTAAATCAGGCTCAGTAAATCTATTTAAACCTTCATCGCCACATGAGCAATACCAACGAAAACTAAGCAGCGCGGGATTAGATAAAACGGCTATGGGTACAGCATGGAATACAATAGCCAATCAAAGTTTGCAAAAGGCACTCACGGTCACCCTCCCCTTTACAGAAACAGGATATTTTGCCGCAGAACGTATCCCTGCAACCGCTTATCGGTTTAGTGTAATTAGGGGGCAGAAGATTAAAGTGAGCCTAACTAAAAAGCCGGAGAGCCCGTTTATGATTTATACCGATATCTGGGAAGAGCGTATCGACAACCAGCCTAGACTTCTGGCTTCTGCAGACACATTGGGAAACGATATTGAACTTGAAGCAGAAGTTACAGGAAACTACCTGATCAGGCTACAGCCAGAATTATTGCGCAGCGGGGAATATACCTTAACAATCAGTACCGGCCCGTCGTTAGCCTTCCCTGTAAAAGCTGGCCGGGCAAGTAATATTCAAAGTTTTTTCGGAGATGGCCGCGACGCTAACGCCCGTAAACACGAGGGCATTGATATCTTTGGACCTCGTCTAACCCCTGTATTAGCTATTGCCAATGGCACAGTTACCCGTGTTAACCAAAACAATCTAGGCGGTAATGTAGTATGGATGCGGCCGAATGGAAAAGATTACACTTTATACTATGCCCATCTCGACCAGCAGATTGCCATAGAAGGACAGCAAGTTGTTATTGGCGATACACTCGGACTAATGGGCAATACCGGCAATGCAAGAACCACCTCACCACATCTGCACTTTGGTATTTACACCTCGGATGGCGCTATAGATCCATTTCCCTTTGTTAATCCAATCAGCAAATCTCCTGAACCTATCACTGCTGCCCTAAGCCAGCTTAATGCAACAGTACGCACAGTTAAAAACACCAACCTTTATCAGATGCCATTAACCAGTTCTCCATCAACCAACTCACTAAAAAAAGGTACTATCCTTCAAGTAAATGCAGCTACTGGAGAGTGGTATAAGGTACAATTACCAGATGGGAATAATGGATTTGTCCGAAGCAAATCTGTAACTGCAACAACAAGACCTTTGCGGAAAATTAAATTAAACCTTAGTCAGCAAAATGTACTTGATGCGCCAGATAGCCTGGCTGCTACTAAATTTAAATTAACGGAAGGCAGTACCGCAAGCCTGCTTGGCGATTTTGGCGGTTATCATTTAATTATTGCTGAAGATCAGCAGACTGGCTGGGTTCCCGCTTTCTAAAAAGAAAAAAGATAATTACAATACTAATTAACTGAAAAATAAGCGATAATACTGAACCTTCAAAGCCGAAAGCCCCGCCGTTCCAAATATTATCTCTTACCCTTAAATGGTTGATGATAGAATAAATATGCCTCCCGCTTACATTGAAACCGAATACGGCTCCCTGGAAAAAATTCCAGCTAAAATGCAACGCTACAGGGAACCATAAATTACGGGTATACAGATAAGAAAGCCCGAGTAGTAAACCTGCAAAAAACAATTCAAGTGCAGCAAACCAGCCATAATCTGCGTTGCCCATGTGCATCATGCTAAATAAAAAAGAGGAAACCGCAAGTGCCCTATATTTATTCATCGAGCCCATTAAATTGGCTAATATGTACCCCCGCATTAATACTTCTTCCGTAAAAGCTACCAATATCAGGAAAAAGGTATTTAATAAAAACTCCGTGAATACAAAAGTGATGTTCATATACCTGATTTGGTCAGCCTTAAGCAGTATCAAATAACCAAAAGACATAATTACAGCTCCCATTAGCAATCCCCAATACACATCTTTAATCTTGAAACTTTCGAAACCCAAGCTGGCAAATGTTGCTTTATCAAGGTATCGACGAAAAAGCCAAACTACCAGAAAGGTACCAGCTGCATTGCAAAGCATGATGACAAGTGTATGTTGACTTGATAAATTTTTGCCAAGATCATCAAACTGTAAACCGAGCATCAATAGTCCTATGTACTGGAAAACACCTACAATAATAAAATATGGAATAACCAGTTTTAGCACCCTCGACCAGTTTCCTTCAACTGTATCTATACCCATTGTTTTCTTAAAAATGTTAACATAATTAATGTGCTTAAAATATCCCTCCTTATTCCCGCAGCCGTTTATAAAAACGAAGATATACTTATAATCGCAGTTAACACAATTGATAAAAATAGTAACCTCATCCTAAATATACTCAAGAAATAGTTAACTATTATAGGTATTAACTACACCTATGCGTTTTAAAAAATTAAAATAATATATTTAAAGCATTACCGGCAATTCAGCTGTTAGCACAGAATATAATTAGGATGGATAATTCTTTTGGAATGAATATTATTCCAGAAAACGATCAGGAACGGATAGAGGTATTAAAAAGATATAAAATTTTAAATACCCCCCCAGAGCATACTTTTGATAATGTTGCAAAACTAGCTACCCAAATATTCCAGGTACCTATCGCCTTAGTGTCACTAGTGAATGCAGATGAAGTATTCTTTAAGGCCAATATAGGGATGGGAAAAATAAGAAGCACAGACAGAGGCAAAAGCCTTTGCTCCCTGGCTATACTTCATCCGGAAGTTACTGTATTTGAAGATGCCACAAAGGAGGCTTGTTTGCTGGCCAATCCACTCGTTGCAGGTGAATTTGGACTTAAATTTTACGCGGGTGCGCCGCTGATTACACATGATGGGTTTATGATCGGAACAGTTTGTATTGTAGATAAAAAAACGAGACTGTTTACTGCGCAAGACAGTGCAATACTAAAAGGGTTGTCTACTATAGTAATGGACGAGATCGAAATGCGGTTATCAGCCATTAATGAAGTAGAAAAGCAGCAAACGATCAACAAACTGGAAATTAAAGCGAGAGAGCAAATTGAGGCTGGCCGGCACCGCATGGAAAACATGGTTGACGCGACTTCTTTGGGGATGACTGTGATGAGGGGCCGAGAGCTGATCGTAGAAATTGCCAACCGGGCTATGCTGGCCATATGGAACAGGACCAGTGAGCAGGTAATTGGTAAACGTATACTGGATATATTTCCGGAATTGGCAAATCAGCCCTTCCCTCAGATGCTCGCTGATATCTTTGACACTGGAAAAACGGTCGCCATTTCAGAAATAGAAGTAGATATCTCCACACCCCAGGGCAACAAACATACTTACGTAAACTTCAAATATGCCCCTATATTTGACCGGGAGGGCAATGTAGAATCTATCGTGGCTTCAGTTATAGACATCAATGAGATTGTTCTTACCCGACAGCTATTAGAAGCTAGCGAAGAAGAGCAGCAATCCCTCAATGAAGAGCTGAATAGTACTGTCGAAGAGCTTGCAGCATCCAACGAAGAGCTTGGTGCCGCTAACGAAGAGCTGATGGCTACTAATGACGAACTCGCTGATATCCATCAATCCTTACACCATAAGATAACCGAACTGGCAGAAAGCGAGAACCGGTTTAGAGATATGATTGAGCGATCGCCAGTAGCCATGCTCGTACTTCGCGGTCAGGATTTGCTATTTGAAATCGTTAACCCGAGGATGCAGAAATTGCTCAGTAAAGGGCCGGATCTTATAGGAAAAACATTAATAGAGGGCCTGCCCGAGCTCTCTAACCAACCTATAATTGACATTATTTACCAGGTATACTCTACTGGAGAACCTTACTATGGTTTCGAAAGGCCAGTGAGTCTGATCCGTAATGGTATTGAGGCAACAGGATATTTTGATTTCGCTTACACCCCACTCGTAGAAAACGGTAAGATCACCGGCATTTTACAAGTAGTAACCGAGATTACAGAACAAATAGCTATCAGGAAAGAATTACAGAAAGCAGAAGAGATGCTCCGGTTTTCCATTGAAGCCGCCAACGTGGGTACGTGGTATTTTGACATTGCATCAGAAACCTTTAAACCTTCATCCAGCATGAAAAAGTTATTTGGATATCTGCTTGATGAAGAAATGAATTATCAGGATATCCTACAACAGATTAGTGAAGAATACCGGACTAAAGTTATTGCTGCTGCATCGGGCACACTTTACAAAGGAGCAAGCTTTAGCGTCGAATTTCCCGCCACTGGATATCATGACCAGAAAGTAAGGTGGCTCCGGGCAATAGGCAAGCTGGATCATGATGCCACAGGTAAGCTTTCTCACTTCTCGGGCGTTGTTATAGAAATCACAGAACAAAAACAAGATGAAATACGCAAAAACGATTTTATTGCAATGGTCAGCCATGAATTAAAAACTCCGCTAACCTCATTAAAAGGTTATATGCAGCTGCTCACTTCAAAAGCAAAAAAATCTGGCGACAATTTTACCATCAACGCCTTACAAAGAGGAAACACGCAGATCACTAAAATGACTTCCATGATCAATGGTTTTCTGAATGTATCAAGACTGGAATCAGGAAAAATATACCTGGAGAAAAAACCATTTGCACTAGACTTGCTCCTATTGGAAATTATTGAAGAGATTACAGTAACTACCCAAAGTCATGAAATTTTTCTGCTGCCAGGTGATGCTGTTACAGTAAATGCTGATGCCGATAAAATTGGCCAGGTAGTGAATAACTTTTTAAGTAATGCCGTAAAGTATTCGCCAGTTGGCTCTAAAATAGAAGTTGCCATTCAAGCAGTAAAGGATAGGGTTAGAATTAGCGTGAAGGATGAAGGAATGGGAATCAACCCCGTAGACCTGGATAAAATATTTGATCGGTTTTATAGAGTGGAGAATCAGCATGCACAAAACATATCTGGTTTTGGGATAGGCTTGTACCTCTGTGCAGAGATCGTATATCGCCATGATGGCAGAATATGGGTGGAAAGTAAAATTGGTAAAGGATCAACATTTTATTTTACGATTCCAACGATCTAAATAGCAGTACTCTTATATCATTAGATAATTAACCAGGTATTTCCTTTTCTTGTTTATCCGGCGCATTTTCGCCTAAAATAAATACTAATATATTTAGTATTTTACTTGCTTTAACGTGTTTTTTTAGTTTACATTTGTAATCTATTTAAAACGTTTTATGTCAGAAAAGCATATTATCCATATGGATCAGGATGCTTTCTTTGTCTCTGTTGAGGTACGCAAAGATTCATCCCTTAAAGGAAAACCGATTATCATAGGCGGAAGCTCCGACCGTGGTGTTGTAGCTTCCTGCAGCTATGAAGCACGTAAATTTGGTGTGCATTCGGCAATGTCGTCCCGGGTGGCCAAAATGCTTTGTCCCCATGCAGTTTTTATCAAAGGAAATATGGATGCCTATACAGAAGCATCCCTACAGGTAACAGCTATTTTAAAAGATCGTGTGCCGCTCATCGAAAAGGCGAGTATTGATGAGCATTATATCGACATGACTGGTATGGACCGTTTCCATAACACCTTAAAATATGCGCAAAACCTCCGCCAGCTGGTGATTAAGGAATCAGGATTACCTATTTCATTTGGCCTATCTGTTAATAAAACAGTTTCTAAAATTTGCACTAATGAATGCAAACCTAATGGAGAGCTCAATATCCCACAACATGAAGTACGAGGGTTTCTAAACCCGCTTTCTATAAAAAAAATACCCGGTCTGGGCGACAAAACATTTATCAAATTAAGCGATATGGGGATTAAAAGGATTTGTACACTCGCAAAAATCCACCCAGAACAAATGCATAATCTACTAGGTAAGAACGGGCTATCCTTGCTGCAAAAAGCCCAGGGCATAGACCACTCCCCTGTTATCCCCTATCAGGAGCAGAAGAGTATTGGTACACAATGCACATTTAAATCGGACACGATCGATGTAGAGACTATCGGGAACCTCTTAAGTTCTATGGTGATGGACCTCGCCTTTGAACTTCGGCAAAAAAAGAAACTTGCCGCCTGCATTACAGTAACCATCCGCTATTCCAATTTTGAGGATTTAAGCAAGCAAATCACTATCCCCTATACCTCACTGGATACTGTATTTATCAGCAAAGCAAAAGAGCTGTTCCGCCAGCTCTATCAAAAGCGGATGTTAATCCGCCTGGTGGGTGTTCGCCTATCCAACCTGGTTACCGGTTTTGAGCAAATTGATTTATACAGTGCATCACAGGAAGAATATAGCTTATACCAGGCTATGGACAAAATCCGTGAAAAATACGGGCAGCAATCCATCATGATGGCTTCTTCATTAAAGATCAATCTATAGCCTATGTACCTGAATGTCCACTCCCATTATAGCCTTCGCTATGGCACACTTTCTATAGAAAAGCTGATAGAAGAAGCGGTCACCAATGGAATTACACAATTGGTATTAACGGATATCAATAATTCTACAGGGATAATGGAATTTATGCGGGAGTGCAATTCAAAGGGAATCAAGCCAATTGGAGGGATTGAATTTCGAAGGGATAAAAAACTGTTATATATCGGAATTGCAAGAAATAAAGAAGGAATGAAAGAGCTGAATGATTTCCTGACCGATCATAATCTGCGCAAGAGAGAATTACCCGATGAACCAGCCGACTTTAAAAATTGTTATGTTATTTATCCCTTTAGCTATCGTCAGAATCTTAAAGCACATGAATTTTTGGGCATCCGGGCCGATGAACTACATCAGTTCTATAAAAAAGATATTTCTTTTTTTAAACATAAACTAGTCGCCCTCCAACCTGTAGTATTTGCGGGAAAAATTGAGTACCGCCTTCATGAATATCTTCGCAGTATCGACCTGAACAGTATTTTGAGTAAAACACTGGCGGGAGATAAATGTCACCCTACAGATGAATTTTTAGCACCCGGAGCGTTAGAAGTCAAGTTTAGTAAGTATCCTTTTATACTAGACCAGACACGAAACCTGATGAACAACTGTGTGATGGATTATGCACAGGGAAAGGTTAAGCTCAATAAAAAGAATTTCACAGGCAGCAAGGCTGGTGATCAGGACCTTTTAGAAAAACTGGCTAGGGATGGCATGGAAAAGCGATATGGGAAACACAACAAACTGGCGGCCCAAAAAGTAGAAGATGAGCTCAAAGTGATATTTGACTTGGATTTCTCGGCCTATTTCCTGATTACCTGGGATATCATTAAATATTCTATGAGCAGAGGCTATTACCACGTAGGCCGTGGCTCTGGCGCCAATAGTACTGTTGCCTATTGCCTCTACATCACTGATGTAGACCCATTAGCGCTAGGCCTGTATTTTGAACGCTTCCTGAATGCACAACGCAGCTCGCCGCCAGATTTTGATATTGATTATTCTTGGGACGAACGGGATGATGTGCAGGAATATATCTTTAAGCGTTATAAAAAGGGGTATACTGCGCTATTGGGGACAATGACCACTTTTAAAGAGCGTTCTGTTATCCGTGAAATTGGCAAAGTACTCGGTCTCCCGAAATCAGAAATTGACAGTTATACCGACCGAGCGCAGGATACTTCCAATAAAGATAACGCGACTTATAAAAAGATCATGGCAGTTTATGAGTTATTAGGTAAAATGCCAAACCAACGAAGTATCCATGCAGGCGGGATCCTAATTTCTGAAGAACCTATCACTTATTATACAGCACTAGACCTGCCCCCAAAAGGACGGCCAACCGTTCAATGGGATATGTATGAAGCAGAAAAGATAGGCTTTGATAAATACGACATTTTAAGTCAGCGCGGGATAGGCCACATCAAAGAAGCCGTGCGCCTGATCGAAGAAAACCGGGGTGAGAAAGTTAACGTTCATGATGTGAAAAAGCTAATGATAGATCCCCAGCTTAACACACGGCTGCAATCTGGCAATACCATTGGCTGCTTCTATATTGAGTCTCCCGCTATGCGGCAACTGCTAACTAAACTCAAATGCGACAACTACCTTACCCTTGTTGCTGCCAGCTCTATCATCCGACCTGGCGTAGCTCAGTCTGGTATGATGAAAACCTATATTTATAACCACCACCATCCCAAACAGGTAAAATACCTGCACCCGGTAATGGCAGAGCAGTTGGAAGAAACATTTGGCGTAATGGTTTATCAGGAGGATGTTATTAAAATATGTATTCATTATGGCGGGATGGATGGCACAGATGCTGATGTCTTGCGCAGGGGCATGAGCGGAAAATACCGTTCGAGAGCAGAATTTGATAAACTAGTAGAGAAATTCTTTACACAAGCTGCCGCAATCGGGCGTGATCCGGAGACTACGCGGGAAGTATGGCGCCAAGTATCATCTTTTGCGGGTTATAGCTTTTCTAAAGCACATTCGGCAAGTTTCGCCGTAGAAAGCTACCAGAGCCTGCACTTAAAAACATATTTTCCTAAAGAATTTATGGTTGCCGTATTAAATAACTATGGCGGCTTTTATTCCAGGTGGCTATATGTACATGAATTAAAAAAAGCAGGCGCCAATGTATTGCTACCGTGTGTAAATAATAGTATCCAGGTAGTTTCCATTAAAGGCAGCGATGCTTATCTCGGTTTTATCGGTATCCTTGGCCTCGAAGGCAACCTGATGGAAACCATCCCGGAAGAACGTAAATCCCATGGCGAATACCTTGATCTGGCAGACTTCGTTTGCCGTACCTTAATTACCCTCGAACAAGCCATCATATTGATCCGTATCGGGGCACTACGCTTTACCAAACGGAGTAAAAAACAACTACTTTGGGATGTGCATGCCTTACTCGGCACCAAATCAAAACCCGTAAATGGAGCAATGCTATTTCAAACACCCCCAAAGTATTATCAATTGCCAGAACTGACCGATACGAAATTAGAAGATGCTTACCATGAAATGGAATTGTTAGGTTTCCCCTTATCACTTACCTTATTCGACCTTCTGCAAACCAGTTACCGCGGCGATTTAAGAACCTCCAGCTTAATTGATCACGTCGGACAAGTGGTGAGGATGGTAGGCATGTACGTTTGTGAAAAAACTGTACACACAAAAAATAATAAAAAGATGTGGTTCGGTACATTTCTGGATGCCGATGGAAACTTCTTTGACACTACCCATTTCCCCAATCCTACACCTGCCTACCCCTTCCGTGGTACAGGCTGTTATTTACTGCTTGGTAAAGTGGTAGATGACTTTGGTTTTCCAAGCATAGAGGTCATTAAATTTGCTAAACTGCCAATAAAAGCAAATCCGGTCCTGGAATAAAAATTTATTTTTCTTGTGCTTCCTGCCTTGTAAAATCATTAAATCTATTTAGCCTAGAAATGAGGATATGGAAAATAAAAATTAACAATTTAGTTTAATAATATTTTTTTATTATTGTCATAAATACCTGTGTACTTAAAGATTATTGTAAATAAAATATGTCAGCAAAACGAGGTGCGTTCCGTTCCTATTCTGATACCGAACTTACCTTTCATTTAAAGGAAGGTGAAAAAGTAGCATTCGATGAGATCTATGAACGATACTGGAAAAAGCTCTATAACGATACTTATAAAAGGTTAAGAAGAGTGGAGCAGGTAGAAGAGATCGTGCAGGATGTATTTACTGATCTATGGGCTAAAAGAACTACCAAAAACATTGAAAACTTATATGGATACCTGTTAACCGCTGTCCGTTATCAAGTTTTCATGTTGTATAAAAAGGGTAAAACCTCCCCACTTTTTGAAGAACCTTTAGAACATATTGCATTAGACTCTTTACAGGCAGATTCTTTATTAAATGTAAAAGAATTAAAGGGATGTATATCTCTATGGTTATCTATGCAGCCAGAAAAACGAGGAGAGATTTTTAGATTAAAATACATGGAAGACCTGACCACGAGGGAGATTAGCGAGATGCTTGGCATTTCACAAAAGACCGTTCAAAATCAATTGCTTACGTCCTTTACAAGCCTGAGGGATTTTCTAAGCAAGTTAATGATTTTACTTACGTTATTATAATAGAAAGCTCTTATACTTTTCTATAGAACGACAACAATAAGCTATCAGGCAATGAGATATGGAATATAATTATCTGATAATATGGACTGCAAAAATTATTTTCAATTAATTTTTAAGAGGCATATCATCCATCTAATTTAATATTGCTATTACTTAGATTTTCTACTCATCATTAAGCTCTGTTCTAATTCTTTCAAATACTGAATACTTTTTTCTGAAAACTTCGGTGCATAAGTAGATTTCCCTACAGCATCGTTATAGTTATAAATGAACTGGAAAGGATTTCCTGTATGTTTTAGATAATCTCCTAACAAACCATTCTCTTTAATTTTTAACGCCATATAACGTCCAGGGATATGTCCTCCGTTCTCCAATAGATTGTTAATGCTTAAAAAATTTTGATTCCCGGTCAGTTTACTGTTATTCAGTAAAGAGTCTAACAGCACTATCTTACGACTAGATTTTTCATCATCATTGCTGCTTAATTTTTTAAAATCTTTACTTAATGGTGATTTCCGTTGGCGAAGCGTAGGTTTATCTATCAGATCTGCAATTCCCTCTTCTGCAACAATTTCCAGGTACCACAGCAGATTTTGATTACTTTGAACAGTATTTGCACCAACATCATTTAAAACATGTGCGAATTTACTCATGAAAATTGAGTTCGTCACGGTATGGTAAGCTTCATGCGCAGAAACTAAATAGATGATATCATTATCCAAATAGGCAGTCTGCAGAGCACTATTAAATACATGTCCCGGATAACCCCCATTTCCTTCGTCTAAAAAAAGATATATATAATGAATTGATACTGTGTCAATATTAAATGATTTATCGTAGAAGGTTTGAAGCCTTTTTTTAACGAGTGCATTGATGTTGGCTTTCTTTAATTTTTTTATACTTTTTCTTATAATTACCTCATTTGCCTTATATTTCATCATTAAATGATACTCCTCATTTTTAGTTAGCAGTGTGCTGTCGTTTACTGCCCCGGAATAAACAAAAACTAAATTGTTTATAAACCTTAAAGAGTCAAAATCCGGATTTTGTCTAAAAAATGCAATGGCGGGATTGTTGAAATACTTCGCAACTACACTCTTATTCGCCTTACCTTCCTTCTTTATCGAGGTAGTAAGTTCCAGGTATAGCTCTATTGGTTCAGTGTCCACTAACTTATTTGTTAAAGCAGGTTGTGCATACGCGTATTCCTGAAATGCAAAGACCGTAAAAGCAACAAACAACCAGTTTTTAAGATTCATAAAGTGCATTTTCGTTTTAATTTATAATGCTCTGGGAAGACGGACAATTATTTATATGAGTGGAGATGTGGTTATTTGGTATTAAATATGTATACTAAAGCATTAACAGATAACATACTCATTCCAATCACGAAGTATAATAAAAGAATATCATACCTTATTGGCTAAGGTATCAAAAATTGGTAAAGTCCGTATAGAAATCTATATTAATTCACTTGATTTTTAAGTAACTTTTATAATGCGAAAAACCAGTTTAAAGATAAAATAAAAATAATCCATCAATTATTAGTTACTGGTTTTAAGGAATATGGCCAACCATAGTAAATTCAAATCATAAATCTATGAGCAAAACAAACAACCTTATACATTTAGAAACTAATGCTGTTTTAAATGATAACTAAAACAAATAGCTATATTAGCCAGAACATTTAAATTAACGATGAAACACCCTTATAAGGCCCAGTTGCTCTCCAATCTTAAATCTTATTACCTCGATCGGAACTGGCGCACTCTTACTTATTTTAACACTAAACGGGAAGAAATCTTATTTATTTTACCTAACAAAGAAGATATTAAGATCATTTTTGATGAATTATATACGGTTCTCAATTCCCTTCCTGAAATAGATTATGCCAGTGAAAGAGTGGTAATTAGCTTTTGCCACGAGGATGGCACTAATTACTGTTCAAAATTGATTAATCCTAACAAGCAGGATGAAATCAATCTTGCGCTAATTGGGTATAGACCGGAAAGAAAAATTCAACTAGAAGAGCTACAGGAAATACAGTAAAAAAAGGTATACCAGTCCCCTGCCAATCATTACTTACTATAATTTTTATCTTATCCTATTAGATTACCTATGCCTTATAATGGCATTCCTATGTTCCTCTCCCCAATTAGACAGAATAGCAATAACAGGTTTTACAGATTCACCATAGGGTGTTAAAGCATAAGTTACCGTAATAGGAGTTGTTTCCGATACTGTTCGTTTAATCAAAACATTGGTTTCCATCTCCTTAAGCTCCCGGCTAAGCATTTTGCCTGATATGCCATTCACATCCCGAAGGATATCAGAATACCTCCGCGGCCCGAAAAGTAAAGATGCAATAATCGAAATTTTCCATTTGCCACCAAGCACATACATTGCATCATGTACACCCATTATGGCCATTTTACATTCGTGTGAAGGGGTAGCGGTTATTGTTCCCATTTTATTGTGGTTACCTTTTTGTCACCAATACTTTTTGTCAGTTAGTGACAAAAGTAAACTAAAAATATAGAATTTTGCAAGAATTAAAATATAAGATAATGAAATTATTAGACAACCTTAAGTGGCGATATGCTACCAAAAAGTTTAGCGAACGCAAAGTTTCAACTGAGCAAATAGATCAACTGATTGAAGCCGTAAATTTATCGGCTTCTTCTACAGGCCTGCAGCCATATAGAATATTTATTATTGAAAATCGTGATTTAAGAGAAAAACTAGGCGAAGGATCATTTAACAGACAAATTGCCGATTCTTCCCATCTAATTGTTTTTGCCGCCTTTGAAAAGGTAACCCTAGAGCATATCAACGAATATATGAGCTTGATTTCCACTCAACGTGGTATTCCACTAGAAAGTGTGGATGAGTTTAAATTTGCTCTCATAAATGGAATACTTAGCCGAAGTGACGAAGAAAACTTCTCCTGGGCTTCAAAGCAAGCATATATAGCGTTAGGAACGGCTCTTATTGCAGCTGCGGAATTAAAAATTGACTCCACCCCTATGGAAGGTTTTGATGCCACCAAGTTCGACAATTTGTTAGCATTGCAAGAAAAGGGATTGAAGGCCGTTGTGACCTTAGCTATTGGCTACAGGGATGAGGAGCTTGACATACTTGCAAACTTTAAAAAGGTCAGAATATCAGAGAAAGAATTTGCAACCTTTATAGATTAATATTTAACCAATTTTGTCAATGATAAGATCTATGTGATTCATTATCATTGACAAATGAAAACAAATGTTACTGAACAAAAAACAGAATAGAGGAAATACCAGTTATAAAGAAGTTTTTGTTTCTCTTATTTCTTTTATCAACCGCTCTGCCTGGTTTATTGAGTTGCTGTAGAACTTCGTTACCCATTTTGAGAAAACAAATAGGAAGATATATCCGAAGGCAAATGCAAAAGTCCAGAATGTTTTATATGATGTGACATCTTTGTCATAGAATATTTTCGGTAACAATAGAGTTGTCCCGACTAATAGAAAATAACACAATAAAGCATTCGTTTTTTGATACTGATGAAACAGGATTTTGTTATTCATAAACTGTTGTATCATATCAATATGTGGTCTATTAAAATTATGCCTTGAATTAAGTTTTCTTAAGCTTAAAAAACTGGATACAGGTATAGCTGCTAAAATTATAATTGTCAGCACACCTGTCGACTGAAAAATTATTGTATCTAATCTATTGAAGTTAAATCCGATAAATATTACTGCAGTAAAACAAACCAGAATCCCTGATAATTCAGCATATTTTATTTTGTTTATTTCCGTGTTATATTTTTTTTCCGTCATCTGGTCAATAATTTCAGGTGTTAAAGTGTTTCTATCTGAGTTGCAGCTGTTAATATATTCCCAGTCCTTTTTTAAATCATCTAGTTCCATAATTGTTGTTTTGTTCTTATTTTACTATTTGTTGCCGTAATTTTTCTTTGATCCTGGACAGTTTTGTTCCCACGTTACTTTTTGAGATACCAATAATGTCTGCAATTTCGGTATGACTTTTACTTTCCAAATAAAGCATCAAAATACCTTTGTCGTACAGATTCAAGTCTTTAATTAAATTTTGTAACACCTGCAGCTTTTCTTCGTAATCATCATAAGACGATTCAGAAAAATTTAAAACCTGCGGGTCGATAGCTACTGATACCCCTCTTTTTTTCTTTTGTTTAAGGTGAACAATAGATACATTCATCGCCACCCGATATATCCAGGTAGTTAAACTAGAGCGCTGTTTAAACGTCTCAAAAGATTTCCACAAGTTGTAAATAATTTCTTGTACTAAATCGTCTCTATCATCCTTACAGTCTGTGTAAAAAGATGCAATCCTGAAAATTAATTTTTCATGCTCTTTAACTGCTATTATGAATGTATCTTTTTTTTCCACCGATGTATTTGCTGTAAAATAATCTAATTGTTTTATTAGTATCTCTTATTCAGAAAAAATCACAAATAGATGATGTTTATATGTAAGAAGAATCGATCTGAGTCCTTCTATAAAAAAAAGAAGAAGTATCTTTTATTAGCTATCAGCATCAGGTACCGCAGCTAACTATCTATTTCGCAGGAGATTTATGTAATTTTTTATAAAAATCTCGATTTAATAGCACTCAGTTTGCAGAAAATTAAGATTCTGCTCTCCAAATTCAGTACATTTATTTATGAGGGCTAATTTAAATCAGCATTACTTTACACACCATTCTATAAAGAAATTAGTTGCAAGCGTTATTTTACTATTGATGTGTAATATGCTATCATTTGCCCAAAACCGTAACGAATTAACTATTAATCAACGACAGGACAGAATTAATTTAGATGCTGCAAAGGGTTTTGGAAATTTTGTATTTGGAAGTCCCCTGAAGTTATATAAAAATTTTAAGTTTATCCAGGATAACAATGAACCTTCAAAAAGGTATTTTTCGAAAATTCCGATCAATACTAATGGGATACAAATAGATTCAGTTTACCTTGACTTTTATAAAAACAGGCTATACTGCATCACAATGTATATAAAGAAGTCGTCATTGAAGGATTTCAAAGCCTATTGTACAAAAAAATATGGCCCATTGGGAATGGACCTGGATGAGAATGGTGCGGCTTTATGGCGTGGTAAAATTAAACAGATTAATTTGTATGAATTAGCGAACGGAACTTCTGAAATATTATTTATTGATAACTCTAATATTAATGATAGAATAGGCTCTTTAGATGATCTTAATTAAACAAGTAGTACTAAATAGTAAAACATATCGGTAGGTTGCTTCAATTCAAAAATCTTCTGTTGCAATTTTCTTATACTTAATATTGTCGATTTACAGCTTTTAACTCATCAGATACTTTGGGTTCTGCACTGCAGAATTCTATAATACGATTTGTTGCTATATTATTTTGCACCTGCAATTCACAGATTGATTGATAGTTATTTCGGCTTGTAACTGCTTTGTTTACAACTATTACCAATTTTTATTATGCAGGATGCAACAGGTTGCCATTGTAAATTAATGTGGTTATGTTAGTGTACCAAATATATAGTCGTGTTATGCTCAAATCAAATTCATTTCCAATCCGCCTTTTGTTTATTTTTTCACTATTGTGTTTAGTATACAATGCCACGCATGCTCAGTTTAGGTTACCTAAGCTCATTACAAATCATATGGTACTGCAACAGCAAACGAACGTAAAATTATGGGGATGGGCAAAACCGGGTGAAAAAATCTTAATTACTACGAGCTGGAACGGAAAAACAGCTGTAGCTAAAGCTGACAAGGAGGGCAAGTGACTGCAAATAGTAAAGACAAACAGTGCTGGCGGCCCATACAATATACATTTTGAGGCAAACGAAAAAGTAACTATTAAAGACGTATATCTCGGGGAAGTATGGTTATGTTCCGGACAATCGAATATGCAGTTTAAAGTAGCGAAGGATAGCGCTTCAAAATGGTCTAATGGGGTCATAAATTTGGAAGAAACTATTAAGGATGCTAATTATCCGAAGATCAGGATGTTTACCATTGCACATAAAGTAG